>Ga0210385_10000552_pt1 | contig 26093 bp, 27 predicted proteins | sample IncBWH26OmetaG_FD_160107 | JGI IMG/M metagenome (GOLD analysis project Ga0210385, IMG submission 160107) | Forest soil microbial communities from Barre Woods Harvard Forest LTER site, Petersham, Massachusetts, United States - Inc-BW-H-26-O ...
ACGACGCCCGCGCGACTGTCGTTCAGGGGATCGGCGGATACGACTACGGCGGGTCGCCTGCCCGACTGCTCGCGTCCCACGGGATCGCCGAAATCGACCAGCCAAACCTCCGCCCGGCGCGGGTTCACGACGAACGGTCGCGCAGCGCGCTGCCTTCGATGGCGCGCTCGGCCTCGATCTCGCTCCACGCATTCGGGTCGGCGTGCAGGGCCTCGTAGCGATCAGACAGCCGATCGAAAAACACACGACGCTCCAGCGCGTCGGCGGCCTCCTCCACCAACTGGCTCATGGGGCGACCTGTGGTCTTTGCCAATCTGGCGAAGCGATCACGGGTCGGTTCGCTCACCCTTATTGTTGTGCTCACACCGTCCAATCTACCATATAGGCGCCTAGATCATCTACAAAGGGGGGCGTCGCGCTTCACAAGCTGTGACAGGTCACGAGCGTCGGCGCGTTGCCGAAGCGGTGATTTGAGATTCGGTGGCGCTACTGTTGCTCGGCTATGCGAGAGATCCAGCTACACGACACGCGCAGCGGGGAGCGGGTGTTGCTGCGTCCGCGCGATCCAGGCCGGGTGGGGATCTACGCGTGCGGGCCGACCGTTTACTCGCGCATTCACATTGGCAATGCGCGTCCGTTCGTCGTATTCAGCGTGCTCAAGCGGTTCCTGCAACACGAGGGCTACGAGGTGAGCTTCGTCGCGAACGTCACCGACGTCAACGACAAGATCTACGACGCCGCGCGAGCGCAGGACCGTCCCAGCACCGAGTTGGCAGTGGAGATGACCGCCAACTACCTAGCCGACACAGACGCACTGGGCCTCGGACGCCCCGATCGCGAGCCGCTCGCGTCGCAGACGATGGACGCGATCGTCTCCTACATCCGCGACCTGATCGACTCCGGCCACGCGTACGAGAGCGGCGGCGACGTGTTCTTCAGGGTTCGCTCCGACACCGGCTACGGCTCGCTCTCGCACCGTCGCGTCGAAGAGCTCGACCAGGGAGAAGGCGTGGAAGGCGCTGAGCGCAAGGAGGACCCGCTCGACTTTGCCCTATGGAAGGCGCGTAAGCCTGAGGAGGACGCTTGGTGGTCCTCGCCGTGGGGCGATGGCCGCCCCGGCTGGCACATCGAGTGCTCGGCGATGGCCGAGGAGGCCCTCGGCGTGGGCTTTGACATTCACGGTGGCGGCTCTGACCTGCTGTTCCCTCACCACGAGAATGAGGCCGCACAGACGCGCTCTGCACGCGGTCGGGAACTCGCGCAGATCTGGATGCACAACGGGATGATCCAGCTCACCGGCGAGAAGATGGCCAAGTCGGTTGGCAACATCGCGTTGCTGCACGAGGTGCTCGAGCGCTATGGCCGCGACGCGGTCGTGATGTACCTGATCTCCGGTCACTACCGCCAGCCGCTGGCCTTCGGAGAGACGGAGCTGGAGCAAGCTCGCACGAATGTCGGTCGAATCCGGGAGGCGGGTCGGCGGCTCGGCTCCGGCGCAACTGTCTATCGCGGTCCTGGAGATGAGGAACACCTGCGCTCGTTTCGCGACGGCTTCTTTCATTCGCTGGCCAACGACTTCAATACGCCCGGGGCCCTGGCCCAGCTGTACGAGTGGATTCGGGGTGCAGGCCACCTTGGTGTGGAAGGTGACGCCGACCTTGGCGAGATGCTGGGGGTGCTCGGTCTCGACGGGTTGCTCGCGCCGGTAGTCGAGGCTCCCGCTGAGGTGCGCGATCTCGCTCAGCGGCGTGAGCAGGCGAGGGCCGAGCGCGATTTCGCAACGGCCGACAAGCTCCGCGAGGAAATCGCCCAGTCTGGCTGGGAGGTGCGGGACGGCTCCTTGGGCCCCGAGCTGCTGCCGCTCACGCGCTCGTGATCGTCTACGGACGTAACCCTGTACGCGAGGCGCTGCGCGGCCGTCGAGCTCGTAGCGTCGCTGGAGTGTGGGCGACCGCGAGCGTCGCGCATGAGCCCTGGTTGACGGGGGTCGAGACGAAGGTGTGCGGCGCGGATGAGCTGGAGCGGGTTTGTGGATCCTCTGCCCATCAGGGTGTCTGCGCGGAGATGGGTGGTTATCCGTACGTCGGCGCGCGCGAGCTCCTAGCCGTCGAGTCGTCTCTGATCGTCGCGCTCGACCAGGTCCAGGACCCACAGAACCTCGGCTCGATCTGCCGCACGGCAGAGTGCGCCGGAGTCACGGGTGTGGTCATCCCCGAGCGTCGCGCGGCCGAGGTGACTCCGGCCGCGTGCAAGGCCTCGGCGGGAGCGGTCGAGCATGTGCGCATCGCGCGCGTACGCAACATCGCCGACTTCCTCGGTGAAGCACGCGAGGCCGGCTGCTGGTCCTATGGCGCGAGCGCGCTCGTTCGTGCGCCGGCGGACCCCGACGGGTATGGTGCTCGCCCCGACAGCGGAGTGGCTGTGGGCGCTCGAGATGCCGGAGCGCAGGCGGGGGTCACGGGTAGCGCCCGCGCTGCCGCGCCAGCACGGTCAGCGCGTAGTGACCGCGGGCATGAGCCCGTGCCCTACACCGCCCCCGACTACAGCGGTGGCGTCGTGCTCGTGCTCGGCAGCGAGGGTAGCGGCTTGCGCCCGCGTGTGGCTAGCGCTTGCGATCAGATCATCTCGCTGCCGCTGCGCGGACAGATGGAGTCGTTGGGAGTGGCCGCGGCCGCGGCCGCGTTGCTGTACGGAATCTTGCAGTCTCGCGATGTCGCGCTTGACAAGGCTCCATAACTGTGCGAAGCTGCCGCCCATAACGCTCAACCTAAGGTTGACTTCATAGCTTTGGCGCCAGGGGAGGAGTGCGCCACTGAGCATATTTTGGCTGGAATAAGCCAAGAAAGGATCTGCTCGTGGCACGTACCTTCCATAACACTCAATCTGAAGTCAAGGTTGATGACGGTTTTTTGATCGCCCTTGCGAAGCAGGGCGATCGCATGGCCTACGACCGCCTTGTGCGCCGCTACCACGGCTTCGTGCGGTTGAAGGCTTCTTCGTACTTCCTCGCCGGGGGAGACTCCGAAGATCTGATCCAAGAGGGTCTGGTGGGCCTCTACAAGGCGATTCGCGATTACCGTACCGACCGCGAGTCGAGCTTTCGCAACTTCGCCGAGTTGTGCATCACGCGTCAGATCATCACCGCGGTGAAGACGGCCACGCGCAACAAGCACACGCCGCTGAACCAGTACGTCTCGTTCTCCTCGACTCCAGCCGCAGCAGGCGAGGATGTGCCGACACTCGACCAGACGATCGCCGGACCGTCAGTCAACGACCCGGTCAACCGCGTGATCTCATCCGAGGAGCTGCGCTCGCTCGTCGGATGCCTCTCCACGGCCCTGTCGGAGCTCGAGAGTCGGGTGCTTTCGCTCTACCTGGACGGCTGCTCCTACGAGCAGGTCGGCGAACGCCTGGGCTGCGACACCAAGACGGTCGATAACGCCCTGCAGCGCGTCAAGCGCAAGGTCGGCGCGCATCTGCGCACGCGGATGGTGGCCTCTTGAGCGAGCTTGCTACCGCCGGACTCAACCGGCGGTAGCACCGGTCGAGATCGGCAGGGTCTGTCTGTGCCGGTCAGCTGGGCCAAACAGGGCTTGGCTTATGCGGTCAGCTGGGTCGATACGGGCCTGGCTTGCGCCGCGCCTTTCCGCCGGGAAACGCCAGACGCAGGATTGTGCGTTGAACGTTGCCCAGTTGCTTGCTGAAGGGTCCGGTGTTGTAAGGCAACCCGTAGCGGTGGCACACGTCCCGTACGCGCGGCGCGATCTCCGCATAGCGGCTGGAGGGCATGTCGGGATACAGATGATGCTCGACCTGGAAGCTCAGGTTGCCCGCAATGAAGTGGAACAGCGGGCCGCCTTCTATATTTGCCGAGCCCAGTAGCTGGCGCACGTACCAGCCTCCGCGCGTCTCCTCGGCAACCTCGGACTGACTGAACGTATACGTCTGGTCCGGGAAGTGCCCGCAGAAGATGATCGAGTAGGCCCAGATGTTGCGAACGATGTTCGCTGTGAAGTCGGCCGTGAGCGTTGACTTGTACGCGCGCCCAGCGGCTGCTCCGATCCCTCGGGCCGCGGGGCTTGTGGCCCTGACTTGGGACTCGGTTACAGGATCTGTGCCTCGTGGCCGTGTGCCGGCGCGACTCATGGCTCTCCGGCTCTTGGCTACTTGAACCGCGCCGGCAAGCGCCGCGGCGAGCAGTGGAAAGGCGACGTAGTCCTTGACGACCTGCCTGCGCGCCTTGAGGCCGATCGCCTTGAGCTCTTCAACCAGCTGCTCCTTGGACTTTTCGCCAGCATGGATCGCGTCGAAGTTGAGGTCGTGAAAGGCCACGCCCCACTCGAAGAACCCCATCAGCAGCAGGTTGTAGAAGGGCTGCAGCAGATATACGGGGTGCCATTTCTGATGGGGGTCGATGCGCATGATCTCGTAGCCCAGATCGCGATCCTTGCCACGGATGTTCGTGAACGTGTGGTGCTCGTAGTTGTGCGAGTGCCGCCAAGCATCGGCCGGCGAGGCCGTATCCCAGTCCCAGCTCTGGGAGTTGATGTCGGGGTCGTTCATCCAGTCCCACTGCCCGTGCATCACGTTGTGGCCGATCTCCATGTTCTCGAGGATCTTGGCGATCGACAGCGAGGCGGTACCGGCAAACCACAATGGCTTGTAGCGCGAGCCGAGCAGCATCGCGCGCGCCGCCAGAACCAGCTGGCGGTGCAGCTTGATCGTGGAGCGTATGTAGCGCGAGTCGCGATCGCCGAGGTCGGCAAAGACCTCGTCGTGGATCGCGTCGAACTCGCGCCCGAGCTGCTCGAGTTGCTCGGGTGTCAATCGAGCGAGCGGGCTCTCGAGCTCATCGGCATCGGCCGTCGGCATGTGGGGGGGCGGCACACTCCCAGCCGGCGACGGCGGAGAGTTGGGAGGAATAAATGGCTTCTCGGCGTGGATCGTTGACATGGGCGCTCCTTCGGTAGGTCGTATGTCTTCTATCGGTTAGAGGTCGATCTCGACCGCGCCCTCAGGCGCATTGATGCAGGTGCGCAACATCTCCCCGGGTTGGCCGTGCACGAGTCCGGTACGCAGATCGCGCACCTGCCCGGTGCGCAGCTTCCCCACGCACGTATGGCAAATACCCATGCGACACCCAAACGGCAAGCTTGCGCCCGCCTTCTCCCCGGCCACAAGGATCGGCTGCTCGCCGTCGCTGCAAGCTTCCAGATCGCTCTTGCGAAAGCGGATCCTGCCACCCGATCCGCGCTGCCCCTCGCCAACTGTCGTGCTTGGCTGAAAGTGCTCGATATGCAACTGCTCGTGCTCGCCATCTTCGCTCCACCGCTGCTCCATCCCCTCGATCAGCCCAGCGGGCCCACAAACAAACGCCTCGCGCTCCCGCCAATCCTCACAGAGAGCGTCAAGTTGTCCCGGTGTCACGCGCCCCTGCTCGCCGGTCAGTCGCAGATGCAGTCGGTAGCCAGGATGGCGGGCGTCCAGTTCGCCCAGTTCGCGCGCGAAGATCACCCCATCGGCAGAGCGTGCTGAGTGCACGTGAACCACGTCCGCGACCGCTCCGCGAGCGGCAATGCTTCGCAACATGCTCATGATCGGGGTGATGCCGCTGCCGGCGCTGATGAACAGCAGGCGAGCGGGCAGGGGCTCGGGCAGCACGAAGGTACCTTCCACGCCGCCGAGTCGCACGATCGTCCCGGGACGCACTCGTCCAAACAGGAAGGGCGAAACCTTGCCCCCTTCGACCAGCTTCGGCGTGATCGAGATGAATCCGTCGGGACGTTTTGGCGCGGAGGTGAGCGAGTAGGCGCGCCAGTGATGCACCCCATCGACCTCGATCCCCAGGCGTAGATATTGCCCTGGTCGATGGCCCTCCCATTCCCAGCCGGGCTTGATCGTGACGGTTACGGCGCTCGGCGTCTCGCGCTCGATCCGTTCGATCCGGCCACGTAGCTCTCGTGTCGACCACAGTGGATTGACCAGCTCCAGATAGTCGTCGGGCAGCAGCGGCGAGGTGAACGAACGCACCAGCGCCAAGGCTCGGCGGCGTCCGGCGGGTACGCGCGGGGGTGCGCCGCGCTCAGCCACGGGGACGCACGAGGTTAGAGGGATCGCAAGCAGGGCGCTGGGAGCGGGTTTTGGAGAGCAAACTCATCTGACCTGGATCAATGCTACCTCAAATGAGGTTACATGTAAAATGGTATCCTAGATCGAGGTGGCAGGATCGCGAACCGATACCGCTGACATACCCCGAAGAGGCGAGAACGACTCCTCCGCAAACCGTGACGAGGAGACGGCAGAGGACGGCCTGACGATCGAGCAGCTTGCAGCCGAGGTGGGAATGTCGGTGCGCAACATCCGCAACCACCAGTCCAGGGGCCTATTGCCCGCCCCCGAGGTACGCGCACGTGTCGGCTACTACGACGCCGAGCACGTTGCACGTCTGCGCTTGATCCTCGACCTGCAAGCCGACGGCTTCAACCTGGCGGCGATCGAGCGCCTGATGACCTCCTCTGGCGGCGTCGCCTCGCGACTGCTTGGCCTGCGCAACGCCATGACAACGCCTTATGCGACCGAGTCGCCAGAGGTCGTGACCGCGGAGGACTTGGAAAGACGCTTCGGCGAGGTCGACGCGAAGAGTGTCGAGCGCATCCGCAAGCTGAAGCTGTTGATCCCTCTGGGCGACGACCGTTTCGAAGTTCCCAGCCCGGCCCTGATGAAAGCAGCTGAAGAAGTAACCGCCCTGGGGATTCCTCTACCTGCTGCTTTGGCTTTGGTCGAGCGGGTGTCGCGTGACTGCGAATCGATCTCCAAGGCCTTTGTCAGGCTGTTCCTGGCCGAGCTGTGGGAGCCCTTCGAGCAGGCCGGTCAGCCCGACGAGCGCTGGGAGGAGATGATCGCGGCGACCGACGCGCTGCGCCCAATTGCCTCGGAGGCGCTGTTGGCGATCTTCAAGCAGCGCATGACAACCCAGGTCGAGCGGGCCTTCGGCAAGGTGCTCGAGCAGCAGACCAAGCGCGCGAGATAGCGCCGCGCTCGGGGACTACGCTCGCGACGCGCAGGTCTCACATAAATATTTCGCAAAGATTTGGCGCATCAAACACGGCGTGCGTGTGTTAGCGAGGGCGGAACCTACAACTGCAGCCGTCGCAAGGGAGGCGTCGATGCGTTCACGTACGCTCATTCCGGCCATTACGGCCGTCATATCGCTGTTCGCGCTTACACCATCGGGCGCCTTCGCACACAAGCACCCCAGTCCAAGCGGGCGCTGCATCGTAGGCATGCAGGTTGCCCCGCGCCAGATAGTGGCGGGCGATCCGGTGGTCATCTTCGGACGCCTCCGCTGTGTCAACCGGGCGAGCGCAGCCGGTCAACAGGTCGTGCTCTATCACCATCTCACCGGCCTGTCGGGATTCACCCCTGTGCAGAGCGTCACCACCGACGCTCACGGCTTCTATGAGTTCGGTCGAGCCGACGGAGTGGTCGAAACCAACCGTTCGTTCTTCGTACGCTCGCATGGCGCTCGCAGTGCCACCAAGCGAATCAGGGTTGCCGCGCAGGTGACGCTCAGCGGCTCAGCCGAAGGCGCGTTGCTCACCGGATACCCAAATCGCGTCACCTTCACAGGAGCGGTGTCGCCGGCAGACGTAGGTGCACGGGTGATCCTGCAGCGCCAGAATGCCCTCACGGGCAACCAGTGGCGCCGTATCGACTCGGGTTTCGTGGAATCGACTGGCGACTTCACGATCACACACACGTTCGTCGTAGCGGGCGATGCCAACCTCAGGGTGCTCGTGCACTCGCAGGGACGGAACGTGCCAAGCGAATCCAACATCCTCACCGACACCGTCTCCCAAGCCCAGAACCCCGAACTGACGATTCAAGCATCTAGCGACCCGATCGCTGCCGGCGAAGGGGTCACGATCAGCGGCAAGCTCACCCCGGGTACCGGTCGCTCGCTGACGCTGATGGCCCACACTGCGCGTCAGCCCGGTTTCGTCGCTGTGGCGCAGACGACCGGCAACTCCGCAGGCGAATACAGCTTCCCGGTGCAGTCGCCGGCCAACAGCACCTTCTACAGGGTGGATGCCGGCCAGCTCGTATGCCCTCCGAATGCCCTGTGTCCGGCTATCGCATTCAAGCCGGTCTCCTCGGCTGTCCTCTACGAGGGCGTGAAGGACGTGCTCACCGCTCAGGCCCTGCCAACCACGGTTCAGGCGGGCCAGAGCGTCACATTCTCGGGCACGGTCTCTCCCGATCAAACCGGTCACGTCATCTATCTCGAACGCCAGAACGCGCGTGGACCCGGATTCCACGTGGTTCAGTTGTCGTTCGTGGGAGCCGGCTCCAGCTACACGATCGTGCACCGCTTCTACGACGCCGGCACCAAGCTGCTACGCGTGTATATCCCTGGTGGGCCCGACAATCAAGGGGCAGCCAGTCCCTCGTTTACGATCCAGGTCAATCCGGCGCTTGCATCGACGCTGATGCCCGAAGCGTCGGAAAACACAACGGTCCCACCCGAAGGTCAGTCCTAGTCCACGGGCTTTGCGGCCGGTCAAGTGATCGGCCGCAAAGTCTGTAGTCGCCGGTGCCTACGCGCGCTCGCTCAGGCGCTCGAGGCCGGTACGTCCCGGCCTCGAACCCAAGATCCGGCCCGGGCCGCGTAAGACTTGTTCGTCGTCCGATCTCTCGCGCTCGCTACCGAAGCCCGCGATCTGGGTGTTGCAGCTGGGGCAGCAGTCGCCTGCGGCCCACACGAGCAGCGCGTCGGTCCAGCGGTGGCAGTGCGGACAACGCACACGCTGATTCATCCCTGGCCAATCCCCATTACAGATAGGCGCATACCCGAATGATTCCTGCTCCAAACCGTCCACGCCTCAGCGGTTCGCCTCACGCCTGCGTGGCGGACTACTGAAGAAGGTATCCGGCATCTCAAAGCGCCGAGGAGGCGATCGGTCGGATGGGGTTTCTGCGGCTCGCGATATGAGCCAAAATCACCCACTTGGGGCGCACGGGGCTCGAGCTCGCCTGAGTGGGCAGTTGTGGGCTGTAGGTGCTACTCAGTCGGTGTATAGCCCAGATGCGCCGACATCCGCTCAGCGCACTTCACCACCAACGGCGCCAATTGCTCGAGCAGTTGCGCTCGCGAGAAGCTTGACTTGCCTGCGGCCACATCGATCGCGGCGACGACCTCTGCGGATTTCGACATCACGGGTGCCGCCACGCATCTTTGGCCATCGACGCGCACCTGGTCGGCTATCGCGATCCCCTTTTGGCGGATGCCACGGAGCTCGGCGATCAACTTTTCCCTTGCCGCCAGCGCATCGGCAGAGTCAGGGTGCTCCGCGCCGGCGTCAATCGCCTCGCACTGCTCCTGACGGGATACGTGCGCTAGCAGCATCCTGCCCATCGCGGTGCGGCTTGCCGGCAGACGCGAACCACGGCCGATTCTCTGCGCGACTTCGCTCTCTCCCTGCCAGGAGCTCCTGGCCCGGTGGATGTAAACGATGTCCTTGCCGTGCAGCAGTGCGAGACTTGCGGTGCACATGCTGCGGTCCCGCAGTTCGGCCAGATATTCCTGCGGCAGATTGCTCAATGCAGTCGAACTGATCGCCGAGCGCCCGGGATCGCCAGCGCGCATCCCGAGTCTGTACTTGCGTCTGGGACCCTGCTCGAGGTAGTCGAGGGCCACGAGCGTCGAGGCGTAGCGGTGGGTTGTCGGACGGCTCATTTCCAGGGTCTCGGCGAGTTCGGCGATCCCCATCCACGTTCGCTCCGGCGTAAAGGCGGTGAGGATTGCCAAGCCGCGCTCCAACGATTGCGAGTAGCGGCCCTCTTGGGAGTTGGGCAGATGCAAGATGCCTCCGCGGATAGGGGACATGGTCGTCATAGAACGGGCCTTCCTTGCACGCGCCTCGGCTACGTGTCAGCCTCCTCCCACAGCGGGACGAGGAACGAACACAATGGTGCTCAAGTGGAACGATTTGGGCTAGTCAGCCCTGAATCTTTCAGAGCTGAAAGGGCTGAAGGCGCATCTGGAGAGCTACTTGGGTTCGGCTGGCAGTCCTTCGAGTCGCTCGCGCACGCCCTGCAGCCATTCGATTCTTGCGTTCCAAAAGCCAAGCTCCGCGTCACGCGATACAACGCGAACCATCCTGTCCCACTCCGAGCCGTCCGCGCCATCGGCTTCGGAGGCGCGCTTCAGATCCTGCACGCGCCCCAGACACACCAGCTCCTGCCCATGGATCAGCTCGATCATGCGTGGTGCGTCACGCGGGCGGCACAGTGCGATTCTGAAATGCAGGTCGTCTCGCAACGGCGGCTCCGCGGTCGTCGACAGCAGCCAACCCTCAAAGGACTCGACTCCCTTTTGGGTGGCCTCGTATATCGCCCTGCGACCCGAGCTCCCATTGCGAAGCGGGTCGCCATTCTCGTCGACCCTGCGCACAAGACCTTCGTTCTCGAGCTTTTCGAGAGCCCAGTACGGATAGGAATCGGCCAGATCGGCAAATCGCAGCTGTCGGCGCACACCTGAGGCGATCCTATAGGCATAGCTTGGCTGCTCGATTACAAGCCCGAGTACGGCATGCTTAGCAGACACCGGCCTACGACCCGCCTTCTAACCAGTGGACTTCGTACAAGAAGATGACGATAGTCGAAGGATGCTCAGGTTTGGTGGATTGTGCGCTTTGCGATGTCCAGGCATGGCGGCTTGGCTGGTGGTTTGGCTTCGGGCCGTACGAGCAAGATCGGCGTATCCCAGGGCCATTGCTCAGGATGTCCTCGGCGCGGATGCGCCGTTCATTCGTCATTTCGTGCTTTTAAAGTCAGAAACAAACGCACATGTTGTCACCGGCAGTGCGCTTCGAGGAGACCGCACGCGAGTGCTTCTATCGTTCGGAATCCGATTTGCTCGGTCCCACCGAGGGTCTGGCCTACCGGACGCTTGCCGTGATTCCCCAATGTGGCTCAAGTCGAGCCATTCGAGCGTCGATCCGGTTGTATGGAGCAAAAGGAGCCCAGGCAAGGAAGTCATCTGACCCCCGCGCAGGCGCGCGAGGGTCATCGATGGATACGTCTGACCGTGGTCGCGGCTGTGCTCCAAGCGTGGATGATCGTCGGGGTCGTGGCGCTGGCGGCCCCACGCCAACTGGCTTTGTCCTTGGCGCTCGGAGTGGCTTATTCGCTAACTGCACCGTTGCTGCTGCGCTATCTCAACCACGACGTCGATCGGCGCGTCATGACAGGTGGTTCCGAGGACAGCTTCGCGCGTCTCATGCATGACGGTGGCTCGCCGTTGTCTTCCAGATTGGGCACGCTGTCGGGATGGCGTGGTGGCGGCAAAGGCGCCTGACGCTACTGGCGTCGAAGCCTCGTCGATGTCGAGTGGTGGGCTGTAAGGGCCGCACTCGAGCGTGATCATCGTTCTGGAAATCCGAGGGCGTGAGTCAATTCGTCGGCCAAGCCAAAGAAGAACTTCAGGATCTCTTCCCTCTGCTGGGGAGTCGGTTGGCGAGGCACCAGGCTCTTCTCGTTTGGAAGCTCGTAGGGCTTGAGCATCTGGAGAATCCTTTGCTGAAGTCCAGACGATTCTTTTTCGTGCGGACGGATGACGATCGTCACCTTGCTGTTGGCAGCGTTCTGCTGTCGTTCAAAGCGAGCCATGCTTTCCGGCACGGTCTGATAGCCGCTCGCAACAATCGCTTGAGCCTCCGAGCACACGTCCGGCATGGCTATTTCCGCGTTTGCACGGGTTTCTTCCGCCGAGCCATGGATGTAATAGTCGAGCTTGCGATTGCTCCATCGGAGTCGCTTGACGGTCTTGGCAAAGGTGATTTCCGCTCGGTGCACGGGCTCATTGCTCGCGTGGGCTATCTGTGTGATGGATTGAAACGCGAGGTCAGCCACCGCCTTGGTTTCCGGTGCGCCCGTCATCACGTTTGGGCATTGGCTCTGCACATGCGTGATGAGTGCGTGGACAGATGCCTCAGAAGCCGCCCCGTGCCGCCCGGCGTCCTGCGAAAGCTGGTGCATCGCGCGCAGATAGCTGCGGGTAGCCGCCACATCCGACCGACGGACATGAGCCTTCGCCGCACTCGCGGTCGCGACGACCAGCATGGAGATGAACATCGCAAGGAATCCAGTTTTGATCATTCGTACAGTATGATGGCCCCCAATCTTCGGCGTCTCAACTCACTCGCACCAGAGTGAACCGATCCCACAGCCCTGCGAGTCCTCGTGGCTCACGGTCCAGCGGCGTATGAAGCGGCCAGTCCGCCAAGCCGGAGACGGGATTCGAACCCGTGACCCCCTGTTTACAAGACAGGTGCTCTGGCCAGCTGAGCTACTCCGGCGGGAAGCGTCGAGCGTAGCGACCCTGGGGCTGTAACGCCGTCTGCGCAAGCGGGTATCCAATGCATGGAATCAAGCGCAGCCACTGACCGCCACCAAGAGAGCGGCAAAGGGGCCGATCGACTCGCCGGAGTTCGCCTTGCACCTGTGCAGGGTGACGCGCGATCCGGTCTCGCTGAGGCTGTCGCAGATCCTCGGGGCGCTTCGGGCACGGAGTCCAACGAGCTGCACGCGTTTCGTGAGCATGCACTCACCCACGGCGTCAACCCAGTGCTCTACTGGCTTGCACGAGCCGTCCTGGTGCCCTTCTTCCTGCTCTACTTTCGCATCGCCCGCCTTGGACGCGAGCACATTCCCAGCTCTGGGCCAGTGTTGCTGGCAGCGAACCACCGGAGCTTTCTCGATCCGTTCGTGATCGGCGCGCTGACGCGTCGGCCGGTCTACTACATGGCCAAGCGCGAGCTGTTCGAGCATCGCTGGCAGGCTTGGGTACTCAACGGCCTTGGGGCTTTCCCCGTCGATCGTGGACGCAGTGACGAACAGGCGATGGCCACCGCTCGCGCAATTCTCGGACGGGGCGATTGTGTCGTGATCTTTCCCGAGGGGACCCGTGTGCGACCTGGCCCGCTCGCCCATCCTCATCGAGGGGTTGGACGACTTGCTCTGCAAACTGGGGCGCCCGTCGTTCCGGTGGCTGTGCTGGGCACCGAGGACGTACGCCGAGGCTGGCGAATACGTCCCCGCAAGGTAAGCCTCCGTTGTGGGCGTCCGCTTCGCTTCCCGCAAGCCGAGCGGCCAACGCCTGCGATGGCCCTTGGTGTGGCCGACCGTATCTGGGCTTGTGTCAGCTTGCAGTGGGAGTGGCTTGGCGGCGCCAGCGCGACCCCCAATGCGGAGATCCCACCGAGTAGCTCCGAGCGTCACGCGCGCGCTGCCTGAGGACTTGGGTAAATGCCTCGGAGGGTAGGGTGCGATGAGTGGCTCCCCAACAAACGAAATCCAAGGCGCAGCTCGATGCCGAGTTCTCCGAGCTGTACCGCGCTCATCTACGCGACGTCTACAGCTACTCCTACTATCGGGTCGGCAACCATCACGACGCGGAGGACCTCACCGAGCAGACTTTCCTGCAGGCCTACCGTCATTTCGAGCGCGCCCAGCGCGAGTCTCACGGGAGGCCGCTGCGCCCATGGCTGATCCGTATCGCCCACAACCTGGCAGCCAATCTCTATCGCGATCGCTCGCGCCGGCCCTCCTCCTCGATCGACGAGGGCTCAGAGCTGGCGAGTCTGCACACGACCGAGGACTTGGTCGAGGGCCGCGACGAGCTCATCAGGGTGCTCGATGGGGTGAAGCGTCTGCCCGACGACAGGCGCGAGGCCCTGATCATGCGCTTCGCGCTCGGCATGGACAATCGCGAGATCGCACGTGCCATGGGCCGCTCCGACGGGGCTACCAAGGTGCTCATCCATCGTGCGATAAAGCAACTGGAGGGCCTCGTCGGCGAGTCGAGCGTCGAGGTGTCAGATGAGTGAGGTGCTGCCAAGCTTCGAGGGGTTGCTCCACGAGGCGCTCTCCCCGATAGACCCGCCCGAGGATCTCGTGCGGCGCCTGGAGGGTGCGCTCACGAGCATCACCGAGAGCGCTGTGGAGGAGCTCGAGGCTTGGGAGCTCTCAGCGATGCGCGACCCGCGCAACTGGGTCCGCCCGGCGACGGCCGTCGTTGTCGGGGGAGGTGCTGGTGTCGCGCTCGTGCTGCTGCGCGTCCGGCACCGTCCACGTCCGGACGCGAGGGGCCTGCGGGGTGCTCGCCGTGACGCCGAGCGGGCTGTGGCCGATCTCAGCGAGCACACGCGGCGCATGATCGGAGAGCGCTAGCGCCATTGGAAGTTGCTTCGCTGTGTCGTACTCGGGCGCCACTCCGGACTCCCGTATCGAGGCTTCGACGACCATCGAGATGCGTCCAGATCGGTGGACACACACTTCTGTTTTGCGCTGTGAGCGCAAAGATCGTCGAGATTTCCTTGCAATTTCGGGATGTAGCGGTCACAGTATTTAGCTCGGAACTGTTCCGACTGTCAGGCATATGGAACTTTTTGATGACAAGGCGCCTAGGCATGTGGCGCCGATCTCGGGCAAGTCTCACGCAACTTCCTCGTCTGCCCGTGCCGGCTCGGGGGCCACGTCGGAGCTGCTGCCGAGCGTGTTCGCCCGACTCCCGGACGATGCGCTCATGGTGCTTGTCGTTCGTGGCGATCCGGGTGCGTTCGAAGTGCTCTACGATCGCCATGTGCACGCCGCTTTGGCGCTCGCGACACAGATGTGTCGCAGGCGTGCGGTTGCCGAGGAGGTAGTCCAGGAGGCGTTCCTGTCGTTTTGGCGTAGCAGCAGGCACTTCGACTGCACACGAGGCAATGTCAGAGCTTGGGTGCTGGGGATCGTTCGCAATCGCGCGATCGACGTCCTGCGGCAAAACGTCGCACACGACCTTGCCGATGCGAATCGACAGGTGGAGGATCTCCTCGAAGCAAGCGAGCGTACCGACCATGAGGTCGGGCGCCGCGAGGGTGCTCGCGAACTGCTCGCGGCGCTCGGCGGTCTTCCACCCGAGCAGAGCCGTGTCATCACGCTTGCCTACTACGGTGGCTATACCCACACCGAGATCGCGGACATGCTCGACACTCCGGTCGGCACGATCAAGGGCCGCATGCGACTCGGTTTGCGCAAGATGGCGGTCGCCGGCGCCGACTTGCGCTGATCGCCCGAGCAGGCGCTCCACTCCAGCCCACCCACTGCTAGCGTCTGCGCGGCCGATGGCCACCTGCTACCGCCACCCCTCGCGCGAGACCGGAGTCGCCTGCTCATCTTGCGGGCGTCCGATCTGCCCCGATTGCATGACTCCCACCCCGGTCGGGATGCGCTGTCCGGAGTGCTCCAAACAGGGGACGCGCGTCATGACGATGCGCAACATGGCTACGCGACCACGGGTCACGTTCGCGCTGATCGCGATCAACGTGATCGCGTTCCTCAGCGAGCAGGGCCAGCTGACGATCTCGGGTAGCTCGATCCACGGGCCGGTAATCGAAGAAGGCATCCTCGCCCGCATGCTCACTGGCGTCAATGGTCAGGGACTCCTCGTCACCCGCTTCCCGATCTCTGGCGAACATCAGTACTGGCGGCTTCTCACGAGTGGCTTCCTGCACGAGAACCTGCTGCATATCGGCTTCAACATGTACCTGCTCTACCTGCTCGGCATGATGCTCGAGCCGGCGCTCGGATCGGTCAAGTTCGCCGCGATCTATTTCACCTCGTTGTTGGCAGGCTCCTTTGGCGCGCTGTTTGCCACCGGCGCACCGAGCCTGGGCGCCTCGGGCGCGATCTTTGGGCTGATGGGCGCCGCGGTGATCGAGCTCAGGTCTCGCCGTATGAGTGTCATGGAGTCGGGCATCGGCGGGCTGATCATCATCAATCTGATCTTTTCTTTCACGTTCTCCAACATCTCGGTGGGAGCCCACATCGGTGGGCTCATCGGCGGCACGCTCGCAGGGCTGGCGATCCGAACCGCCGATGACCGTCATCGCTCCTGGGCTGGTCTTGCGGCCTGTGTGGCTCTATCCGCGGCATCGGTCTTCGCGGCTATTGCAGTGTCGAGCTCTACAGCAGCCGGTATTGCCTGAGCTGGTGCGACTGCAGAATCCTCTGAGATATCGCCCGAGCGCGGGGTATCCTCGTCTGCGTGATGCTTCTCTCCGACCTTGAAATCGACGCTAACCTCGCAGCCGGCGATTGGCAACGCGACGGCCAAGCGATTGCCCGCGAATGGACGTTTGCGGATTTCGGCCAAGCGATTGCCTTCGTCAACCGCGTCGCCGATGTCGCCCAGACGGCCAACCATCATCCCGACATCCATCTACACGGTTGGAACAAGGTTCGTCTCGAGCTCTCGACCCACTCCCAAGGCGGTCTCACGCAGGCTGACTTCGACATGGCCTCGCGCATCGACGCTCTGGCCTGAACGGTCCCTTAGCCACGTTCAAAGTCGACCAGCGGCCCTGCTACGGTTGTGCCGTCGGCTATCGATGAACGAAGAAGAAAAACCTCCTCGAAGTAGATCGGCCCGGACGGGCGCCGATCCGGCGTGAACGGGCTCAAGCTCATACTCGCGGTCGTCCTGATCGCGATCAACGCCTTTTTCGTCGCCGCCGAGTACGCGCTGGTGCGCTCCAAGCGGGCGCGGCTGGAGCTCATGCGCGAGGAAGGTTCTCGCGGCGCAGCCCTTGCCCTGAGCCAGCTCGACCGCATCAACGAATACATCTCCGCCGTCCAGATCGGCGTGACGATGACCTCGATCGGGATCGGCGCGCTTGCCACGCCTGCGCTCGCGGACATCCTCAAAGGGGCTCTCGGGAGCACGCCAAGCCATGACGCCGCGGTAGTCATATCGGTGGTTCTCGCATTCGCTGTGATTGCCGCCACGCAGCTGATCGCCGGGGAGATGGTGCCAAAGCTCTACGCGATCGACCGGGCCGAGACGATTGCCCGTCGCATTGCCCGCCCGCTACAAGCATTCAGCGTGCTGTTTCACCCTGTGATCATCGCCCTGACGGTCATTTCCGGTCGAATCTTGCGTCTGCTCGGCGTCGAGATGAGTGCACAGCAAGGAGGCGGCTCGCCCGATGAGCTCAAGCGGCTGATCGCGGAGTCCTATGCCGGCGGTCAGCTCGACCCGGGCGAGGCGGGCATGCTCACCGGTGTATTCCATCTGCACGAGCAGGAGGCCCGCCAGGTGATGACTCCGATTCCCGCGGTCGTCACTGTCGATGTCTCTCAAGACGCCCAGACTGCGCTCGAGCTGTGCATCTCCAGCGGCCACACTCGACTCGTCGTGATCGAGGGCGACGATCGCGATCACGTGCGCGGACTGGTGCACTCCTCCTCGCTTGCCAAGCGGCTGATGCAGGACGGCCCCCATGCTTCGATCGAGCCGATCATGCACGAGGCGCCGATCGTGCCGGAGACCAAGCCGCTGGACGACCTGCTCGCCGATCTGCAGCGCCAGCGCACCTCGATGGCGGTCGTCGTCGACGAGTACGGCCGCGTGGTGGGGATCGTGACGATCGAGGACATCATCGAGGAGGTAGTCGGCGAGATCGCCGATGAGACCGACCCGGCCGCCGGCGAGGTTCGTCGACTTTCCGGCGGCGACCTGTTCGTGCGCGGGCATGTCTCGATCGCCGACCTGCTCGATTATGGGGTCGAGCTGCCGGTGGACAGCGACGCATACAACTCGGTCGGAGGCTTCGTATTTGCGGAGATCGGGCGGCTGCCCCGTAGAGGCGACACGATCAGCTCTGGAGACTTCTCGATCAGGGTCGAGTCGGTCAACCACAATCGCGTCGAGGCAGTGCGCATTCGCCCACGCCGTGTTGTGCACTCGCACGAAGGGGACCAGCGCGAACCGTCCCGTCGCGAGGCCCCGCCTGGCCCTGGGCTATAGGGCCCAAAAGACACGTCCGGCCCGCGGGGGGAGCGGGCCGGAGCGTGTGCACTGGGAGGAGGCGGGTGTGCGTTGCGATCTTGTGTCGCACGGACAAGTATGCCCCCGGTTATGAAGCTCTCCTAAAAGTCTGGTGAGCCTAAATAAATTCTCACCGACTCAGTAGGCGAGGAATCCCCGTTTTGTCTTGCGTCCCAGGGCCCCCTCGTCGATCAGTCGATCCACGCGTGGCGGGATTGGCTCGCCGATCATCTCGCCGATCGCCTTGGAGACGTCGAGCCCCACGAGATCCAGCAGCGCGAAGGGTCCCATCGGGTGGCCGGCGCCCAGCTTCATGCAGGTGTCGATGTCCTTGGGGTCCATGTCTGTCTCTTCGAGCAGGCGCACTGCGTTGAACAGGTACGGGAAAAGCAGTCGATTGACGACGAATCCCGGCACGTCCGGCACCTCGACGGCAGTCTTCTCGAAGGTCTCGCACAGCGCCAGAGCGCGGCTGCGCGTCTCCCGTGATGCGGCCCTCGGAAACACGAGCTCCACGAGCTTCATGCGCGTAACCGGGTTGAACACGTGCAGACCCACGAACCGCTCGGGTCGGCCAGAGGCCTCCGCAAGGCGCTCCACCGACAGCGAGGAGGTCGTCGAGGCAAGCACCGCCTGCTCGTCGAGGAGGCTGTTCAGCTCCCCCAGCAGACCAGCCTTTACGTCGTGGTCCTCCACAACCGCCTCGACTACGAACGATGATTGCGCAAGAGCCGCGACATCTGTGACGATCTGCACATGCTGGGGATCGACCTCCGCTTCCAAGCGGCTGAGGGTCTTCTCTACGGTTGCGCGTGCGCGCTCGGCTGAGCTGTCCGAACGTGCAAGCAGGAGCACGGGTCCGTGGTGTGCGGCAGTGGCGGCCAGCCCACAGGCAATGGCTCCGCTGCCGACTATGGCTAGGCGTTCGTTCAAGGTCTCTCGCTCCTCTGGCGGTGTAGCTGGCGGTTGCTGGTATCGGTGGCCAGTACGGCTCCCCGACCCGGTCGTGCCGGGTCCTGGTTGACTGACCAGTCAATCTAGTGATGCTGAGCGGTACAGTAGAGATAGCGAACGCGCGGCGTCTTCACCAGAAGCCCGTATGCGCCGCTTTCTGAGCACACGCCGGGCGAGATGCCGCGGCGCCACCGGCAACAGACAAGCAAAGGACTTCCAAAATGAGGCAAGCAGAGGGCCGCGAGGTCGTAATCGTCGAGGCTGTTCGCACACCGATCGGTCGCGGGCACCTGGAGAAGGGCTACTACAAGGACACCCATCCCAACGCGCTGCTCGCGAAGGTCTACACCGAGGCGATCGACCGCGCCGGCATCGAGCCCGCCGTCGTCGAAGACGTCGTCGCCGGCTGCGTGCAGCAGTTCGGTGAGCAGGGCCTCAACGTCGCTCGCAACGCGTGGCTGCAAGCGGGTCTGCCGATCGAGACCCCCGCTACGACCGTCGATCGCCAGTGCGGGTCCGCCCAGCAGGCGGTCAACTTCTCAGCGGCGCTGATCGCCGCGGGCGTGCACGACGCGATGATCGGCGGCGGCGTGGAGCACATGGGCCACTTCCCGTTCTCCGCGGCGATGAAGACCCAGCAGGAGTTCGGCTTCGCCTTCACCCCGGAGCTGATGGCCAAGCACAACATCGTCGGCCAGGGCCTTGGCGCTGAGATGATCGCCGACGAGTGGGAGATTCCCCGCTCAGAGCTCGACGAGCTGGCGGTGCGCTCGCACAAACTGGCTCATCAGGCCACCGAGGAGGGCCGCTTCGAGCGCGAGATCGTGCCGTTCGCGGTCAATGGCGACACCTACGTCACCGACCAGGGCATTCGCCCCGACACGAACCTGGAGGCGCTCTCCCAGCTCAAACCGGCGTTCAAGCCCGACGGCAAGATCACGGCCGGCAACAGCTCGCAGATCTCAGACGGCGCCGCCGCCGTGCTGCTGATGAGCGCCGAGAAGGCCAAAGACCTGGGCCTGACCGCCCGCGCTCGCATCGTCGATCAGACCACCGTCGGCTGCGACCCGGTGAAGATGCTCGAGGGCCCGATCCCCGCCACGCGCAAGATCCTCGAGCGCAACGGTATGAAGATCGACGACATCGACCTGATCGAGATCAACGAGGCGTTCGCCCCGGTTGTGGCCGCTTGGAAGCGCGAGCTCTCACCGGACATGGATCGCGTCAACGTCAACGGCGGGGCTATGGCTCTGGGTCATCCCTTGGGCTCGACCGGTGCGCGGCTGATCACAACCCTTCTGCACGAGCTCGAGCGCTCCGACAAGGAGATCGGCTTCGTGACGATGTGCTGCGGCGGCGGGCTGGGCACCGGCACGCTGATTCAGCGCGTCTGACGCACGATAGCCGGCGCGATACTGCGTCCTCCCTCCCTTGTGTGCGCAGCACACTGCGGTCGGTGCGTCCTTGTCTCGCTTGGCTCTCGTGCGTCAGCCGTAGCCGGTTGATGATTTGTTCCGCCCGGCGCATGCGTCGGGCGGCCGGGCCGCACATGTGCGGCCCGGTGGACTCGCACATGTGCGAGTCCTTGAGGGCGCGCATGCGCCCCCTCAGCCCAGGCCGCATGCGGCCTGGGCTCCACCCACAAGTCAACCCTTTGGCCCTGCGCCGGTCCAGTCGACCGCGACCGGCGTGAGGCTCAGCAGCGCCTGCCAGGTGGCCGCTTCGGTGTGGCCGCTGGGGGCGATCCCGTGGGCGTTCTGGAACTGCTCGAGGTTGGCGGTGGTCGCCGCGTTGAAGATGCCGGTCGTTTCCTGGGCGGGGATCGCCGCGGCGAGGTGCTCCTGCATCCACAGGACCGGATCGCCTTTGCTGCCTTCGCCCAATTCCGACCAGGAGGGATTGGGGGTGACGCTAGCCAGGGGAGCGAGCGGAGTCGCCAGCGCCGCCCACAGACTTGCCGGTGTTTCTTGGAAGTCCCAGAAAGAGGTGCCTGTCGCTCCGTAGAGAGGCGCCTCCTCACGGAAGCGCACCAGTTCTTCGGCCGAGGGATTCGAGTAGGTCTGCCCGAGCGGGAAGATAGGCCTACCGTAGACACGGTTTGAGATGTAGGTGTTGGCGTATGCGGTGTCCACGGAGTTGCCGATGTCCTTCCAGTACATCTGCGGCGCGTTGAACTGAGCGCCATCTGGGCCGAGGAAGACGGAGTAGGGGAAGGACGTGTGGTCATACACGTAGGGGAAGGACGCCAGCCCGAGCGGATAGGCAGCACCGGTCTTGGCACGTAGGTCAGCGATATAAGTCTGGGCGGCGCCATAGTGGCCTTCGTACTCGGACTCGGCGTCGATTACCAGGCAGTCGGCTCCATTCGCTACGGCGCGCGCCCCGAGTTCGGCCTCGCCTGCAGGGTTGCTGCCATAGACGTACTGCCATGCGCACACCTTCAAGCCGTTTGCGTGCAGTTGCTGGACGAGTTCGGGGCTGAACTGGCTCCAATAGTTGGAGGACCCGTCGGAGCTCTTGACATAGAGAGTGGTCACATCCGCGGCATGAGCCTGGGCGACGATCGAGGCGAGGTTGCCGCCGTCGGATTGGCTCACGTACCAGATCCACATGCCCTGGCCGTCGAACGCGGTGCCACTTGGCGTCGGCGCCGGCGGGGCCACCGTCGGTTTGGGCGGCGTCGGCGGGTGCAGCGCATAGGGCACGACCTGCATCGGGCCGAAGGAGTTGGTGTGGCGACCGTGGCTGATCAAGACCATGATGCGCCCGGAGTGGGCGCTGCTCGGCACATGCACAACCATCCCCAGGGATGAGTTGGTCAGGTGGGCTGTGGGCGAGTTGCTGGCGATGCGCGCGTTCCAGCTGTGGGGAAACGCAACGACCATCCCGGTGCGCAGCCCTTTGCCTTTGATGAGCAGCTCGCCGCCCACGGACACCTGGCGCGAGTTGGTCGAGCAGTGGACAGCCGGCACGCAAACAGCGCTCGAGAGCGTGAAGGGGTTGACGTGCTTCGCGGTCGTCTTCTTCTTGGCGGCGGACTTCGGCGAGCTGCCGCCTGTCGCTTTGGTTGTCGGCGCCGAGGGCTTCGAGGGCGCCGCCGAGCCGCCGACGTTCGAGGCGGCGCCGGAGGGCGGGGGGTCGATCAACGCGAAGCAGCCGGCGCAGAGCGCCAGTGCCATCGCCCCGGCTGCGCTGCGGATAGATCGCTGCTTGGCACTTGCGCTTGCCACGAACATCCTCTCCCGTGGAGTCGTTTGGCAGGACCGTAAAGCCTATGGACCTCCCAACCAAGGCGCGCCAGAGAAGTTGCGCCCTCGCGGGGCCCGTGGGCCGTCAGCCCCAGCGGAACCCGAGTGCCGTGGGCGCCGGTCGCAGAGGGCTCTGCGGTAGACCTGCGGGCGGCTCGGGCAAGTTGTAGCCACTCGGCGCCACGTCATTGGGAGCGTCCGCATGAAACAGCGACGCGAGATACTGGATCTGTCCACGACCCACGCCAAGCTCGAACTGCCCGCCGCCGTAGTTGCCGATTCCTCGCGCGGCACAGTAGTCAAATGCATCGAGCAGATTTCTGAGCCCTCCGAGCCGTGACGGCTTGATGTTGACCATGCGCGGCGGGTAGCGCAGCGCCTGGATGTCCTCGACGGAGTGGATCGGAGCATCCCAGGAGAAGCGCTCGCGGTGGGTCCGGAGCACCGCGTCGGTCTCCGGCGTGAGTGCTGGGTCCTCGATCCATGCGTCGGGGAACGCCTCGACGACACGCTGGTAGAGCAGGGGATCCGCCGGCTGGTCGACGATTGAGCCTGAGTAGTAGGCCTTGAAATCGACCGACTCCACCGCGCGGGTAGCCACGAGCGTGGCGATCAACTCGTCGTCCCACGAGCTCGTCGGATCGAGCTTGAAGCGCAGCGATGGGTAGGCCTCCAGGCGTCGGCGCAGCGGATCGATGCTGGGTGGCTCGCCGAGGCGCAGCGACACCACGAAGCGCACCGGCTGCGGTCTGCGATCCAAGGCCTCATGCAGCGTCGTGCCCGACTGGCGCAGCGCCAGGTCGAGCGCCGCAGACTCATATGCCCACACACGGTAGCGGCGGGACACCTCACGTTGAGGCTCCTGCGGAAAGAGGTCGAGCGTCGCCAGATGCTCTGAGAACGAGCCGATCGTCCAGCTGCCTTCCAGCGGGAGGTGCGGTCCCGAGGCCTGCAAAATCTCATGGTCGACGGCGTCGTAGGTCACGTCCTCGCCGATGCCCTCCTGGCCGGCGCCCGAGATCTGGATCACGGTGCTCTTGCGCTCGAACTCGCTCGACACGAGCGCCTGCAGCGGCTCGAAGGTGTGCCGCTCGATCTGCAGTGGCAAGCTCTCCAGGCGCTCCCAGGTATTCCCGTGCTCAGGCACAGCGGCTCAGCTTAGAAGGTCCCGGAAACAGGACCGTAAACTGTAGTCGTGGCAAGCAACACCAAGGGTCCGCGGGGACGTTCGCGCAAGCCGCGTCCAAGCGCGCCTGTCGCAGGCGGTGGGTCCAAGTCTGTCTCGGACGAACAATCCACCTCGCCGGCCGGGCAGACTGCGTTGCGGGCAGGGCGAGCCAAGTCCTCTCGCCGTAGGCGTGCGCCGAGTGCAGCGCGCCCGCCGGTCTCGCCTCAGAGAACATTCGGCGAGCGCCCGCAAGCACCCTGGCATCCGCTGCCGCTTTCAGAGTTGCTCATCCTGGCCGGAGGGGTCGCGTTCGTGGTTGCCGTCACGCGGCTGCGCAACGGCCCGGCGGCTGGCGGTCCGCTACTGCTTGCGGGTATCGCCGCCGTCGCCCTTGGCACGATCGAGGTGACTTGGCGCGAGCACTCGAGCGGATATCGCTCTCACACACTGCTCTTGGCGCTGTTGCCGGTGATCGTGCTGCATTCGGTCGTCGTCTTGGGCTACACGTTCCTCGCGAAAGCCTCTCAGCTATTGAACGTGGGCATGTTCGCAGTCGACATAGCCGTCTTCGTGCTCCTGTTCAGACTGCTGCGCACACGCTTCCTGGACGCTCGCGCACGCGCGATGATTCGGAATTGATGAGAGCAGTTGACGGCCTGCTGTCGATCGCAACAGGGTGGAGGCTTGGTGAGTCAGGCTCGGCCTGGTGAGCCGGCCTGGGTGGCGCGACTAGATAGACGGAGACGGGGTCGATCAGCCGACGTTCAGCGAAGGTAGCGGCAACTCGCCCTCGTTGCCGGCCTCGCCGCGCGTCTCGCCGGTAAAGCCAAGCCGCTCCAGCCGCGCGATCTCACGCTCACCTTCGATTCGCGCGGGATGGTCGGGGGGAAGCTCGGCGATCAAGCGTACGATGCGATTGCGCAGTTGCAACGCGAAGTGTGGGGTGGAGGCGCCCATCAGCTCACGTACGTCCTCCACGCTCACCTCTCCGGAGCGCTCTCTGATCAGGCGTTGCGGGTTCTCGGCTTGACTCACGGTTCACTGCCCTGTGTCGATTCGCTGGGTGTCGGTTCGTCCGAAGGCGTCGTCGGCGATGAGAAGCTCGTTTCGGGCGCCGCTCGGGAGGATATCTCCAGCAGCGTGTCCAGGCGGGCCTGGGTCGTGGCGGAGATCGCCGTTTCGTCGCCGATCAGCCAGCCACGGTTGTAGACGCCATGTACAGGGCCCGATGCCGGCGAGCCCGGCTGTAGGTCGCTTAGGTAACTGCTCAGCTTGCTCGACAGCGCTTCGGATCCTTCAAGGAGCAGTAGCGGGCCATAGTCGCCACGCGCAGACAGTGGCGCAGCGGCAGGTGCGTCCAGGGGTCGTGAGCTGTTCGCGAACACGAGTCCGTGGCCCGGTTCCAGCACACCCCAGCCGAAGGAGCCGTTGCCGAAGCGCGCCACGGCGATCGCGTTCGTCGTCGGAGTAGGACCGTCGATGCGCGTCACCGGACCGAAGTGTCGAAGCTCTCTGACCACGCGCTCGCTTACTACAGCGCGTGGACCGACGACGTAGATGGAGGCCCCGGCGAGCCTCGCCAGCTCGGCGGCGGTTGCATGAGGAATGCTCGAGCGCTGCACGAACAGGATCGGCGCGCCTGTCTGCGCGGACAGTCCCGCGGCCGGCATAGTCATTGCAGGCGGCCCGTTCGCCGCGGTCACGATCAAATCGTGCGGCGAGTGACCGTCCAGCAAGCTCGAGAGCCGCTCGATCGCGACGGCCAGGGTGGCCGGTTCGGCTGCCGCCAGCGACCGCGTCACGTAGCCGGCCGGGGCGGGGGCGCTTCCGACATCGAGCACTTGGGCGTGTCCAGCCGGGCCACTCGGTGAGGGTCCGAGCGCGCCGGTCCCCGTGGGTTGCATGGCTTGGAGGGCCATACCGGTTGGCTGTGGCAATGTGCTGCCTTCGCTGTACAGAAGCGGCGCGCGCAGCGGTGTGCCGGCGAGCACAGAGCAAGCAAGCGCCGCCGGCCAGTCGTTGTCGTCCACCACGACCACCAGCGCTGGTCGAGTCGCGGGGGTGAGGCCCGGATATGCGGCGAGCGCGACCGCGGCGGCGTCGATGGCCGGGGTGGCACCACCAAGGCGGGTGGTGTTCGTCGTGCTCGCGCCGATGGCCGCGTGTTCGCTGAGCGCCTGAACCGTGGCGGCCGCATGTTCGGTGGCTCGTGGGGAGAGCGCCTTGCCGCATCCGGCGAGCGCCGTACAAGACAGGAGCACGAGGGTTGCGGCGCGCAGATGGCTGAGATGCATGCCCGCCACGCTACCCGCCTTCCCCGACGACAGCGGAGGCAGCCCGGCCTCCTCGGGCCGGCCCGAACGGAGAGCTACGACGCTTTGAGGGCTTGAAGATGGAGCTCAGCGGACAGTCCGACAATGCCCTCAACTGCAATTTGACGCCCAAAATCACCGTATTTGCGGGGAAAACGTCTCAAAACGCCTCCATCGTGTGCAACCGTCATTGCACTCTGATAGCCTGCCGCCCCGAACGCCGAATCCTTGGTCAGAAGCCAAGGAACGGGGGACCCAAGTTGTTGGGGCGAATCCCGCGGTAGATCCGTGAGAAGCGCAGGCTCTTTCAGCGCTAGCCCGTCAGCTAACCCCGCAGGCCGACGAAAGAGGTTGCTTTGCGATTGCGAGCCGCGGGCTCAACGCTATTCTGCATGCTGTTCCTGGCTGTCGCCCCTGTCTCGGCGCTGGCCGCGACAGGCGGTGTCTCGGCCGGAGGCGCTTCGGCGACCGTCGCTCCACCCGCAGCCGTTGGCGGTGCCGCTCCCACCACAACCACCACCACTCCAGCTGTCAAGAAG
>Ga0210385_10000553_pt1 | contig 26086 bp, 21 predicted proteins | sample IncBWH26OmetaG_FD_160107 | JGI IMG/M metagenome (GOLD analysis project Ga0210385, IMG submission 160107) | Forest soil microbial communities from Barre Woods Harvard Forest LTER site, Petersham, Massachusetts, United States - Inc-BW-H-26-O ...
ACCGTCGAAGGCCGCGTGCGCAACCTCACCGACTTCGGTGCCTTCATCGAGATCGAAGACGGCATCGATGGCCTCGTCCATGTCAGCAATCTCAGCTGGACCAAGCGCGTCAAGCATCCTTCCGAAGTTCTCAAGAAGGGTGAGAAAGTCCGCGCCGTGGTGCTCGGCGTCGAGCCGGAGAATCGCCGTCTCTCCCTCGGCATCAAGCAGCTCCAGCCCGATGTCTGGGAAACCTTCTTCGCCCAGCATCGCGTGGGCGATGTGGTCAAAGGCAAGGTTCTGCGGACCGCGCAGTTCGGCGCCTTCGTCGAGATCGCGGAAGGAGTCGAGGGCCTCTGCCACGTCTCCGAAGCCACCGACGCGCACGGTGCGCCCATCAAGCTCGAACAGGGCCAGGAGCATGAGTTCAAAATCATTCGCCTGAACCCCGAAGAGAAGAAGGTCGCGCTCAGCATCCGCGCCGTCAGCGGCGAAGAAGCCAGCCGCGCCGACGTTGAAGCCTACAAGCAACCGGTTTCCAGCTCCACCACCACCCTCGGCGACCTGGTCCACTGGAAACGCGAAAAGTAAATCCCAGCTCCGCACTCAACAAAAACGCCACCCCACCGGGTGGCGTTTTCGTTTCTCTGCGCTGTGCGCTGTCCGCTCTGCGCTCGTCCTCACTTGATCTTCAGATCCAGATAAACAATCTTCCGCGTATCGAATGAGCTCACCGTCTTCGACGGGCTCTTCCTGCCCTTGAACGCCGCCCACACCGTGTAGTCGGTGTCTGCCGAAAGATCGGCGAATCGGTAGCTCCCATCGGTTCCGGAAATAAACGTCTTGATGTCGTTGTTGCGCGTGTTCTCGAGGTAGACGATCGCGCCGTTGATCGCCGCATCCTTCCCGTCCAGAACCTTGCCCTGCAGGTTCTTCAGTCCGAAATCCTGCGCGCGCCCGGCCGCCGGCATCGCCGCCATCAGCGCCAGCACCGCAGCGCAGCCAGCCACGACCCACCATCTCTGCGCGGGCACCCGCATTCCCCGCCCGGCCTTAGAACCTCGCAACCCTTGCCTCATTCTTCTTCCTCTTCTCCCAATTCTTCCTCGTCCTCGTAGTCCTCTTCCATCTTCGACAATTCCAGCGGGTCGGTCGCCACAATCTCGTACTCGGTCCCGCACTCATCGCATACGATTACATCGCCCTCTTCGACTTCTTCTTCGTCGAAGTCGAGAGCGCTCTCGCATTCAGGGCACATCGGCATGATCCCTCCACCAGGAGAAATAAATCTTTGAATCAATCAGTAATGACGTTGATCGCGCCAAAAATGTTTTTGCGTCTCCGGAATCGCTCCCGAGCTCTGCCGTCCGGTCCGATCCCTGGCGCCTTCGCTAGTTTTGAGGAGAATCGCCTTACGCGTCAAGAGCACGCTTCATCGCCCTCCTCTCAGGCATACTCGATAGTCATGATCGCACTTCGCCTTTCCGCCTGCGTCCTGCTCCTTTCGGCTCTCCTCGCCGCTGACGCTCAGTCGCATGCCTCTCATGACGATGCCGCTCACCTCGATCTGGATGCAATCGGCGCTCCCATCCGGCCCATGCCACTTGACGCCAATATCGCCCACGCCCTCTCCGGCATCTCTCCCGTCCAGATTCAGCATACGATTGCTACCCTCGTCTCGTTCCACAATCGCAGCACTCTCTCCAGTCTCGATAAGGACCTGCCCCCCGGCACCGGCATCCTCGCCGCCGCCGACTGGATCGAATCGCAGTTCAAACAAATCTCCGCCGCCTGCAATGGCTGCCTCGAAGTCCACCGCGATTCCTTCCTCCAGCAACCCCAGTCCGGCCCCGCTTCCCGCGTCACCGAGCCCACACCCCTCAACAATATTTATGCTGTGATGCGCGGCAGCGACCCCGCGCAGGCGTCGCGCATGATCCTCGTCACCGGCCATTACGACTCCCGTAACAGCACCAACGCCAATACCCACGACGAAGCCCCCGGCGCCAACGATGACGCCAGCGGCGTCGCCGTCAGTCTGGAATGCGCGCGCGCCCTCTCCAAAATCAAACTCCCCGCCACCCTCGTCTTCGTCGCCGTCGCCGGCGAGGAACAGGGCCTCTACGGCAGCAAACACCTCGCCGACCTCGCGAAGCAGGAGGGCTGGCAGCTCGAAGCCGTCCTCAACAACGACATCGTCGGCGGCAACCGCACCCCCGGCGACAAGTTCCAGGACCCGCACGCCGTCCGCGTCTTCTCTGAGAACATCCCCGCCAACGCTCCGCCCGAAGAGATTCACCGCATCCTCGCCCTCGGCTATGAGAGCGATTCGCCCTCGCGCGAGCTCTCCCGCGCCATCGCCGACATCGCCCGCACCTACACCGCCGGCGCCCCCGCCACCAACCTCAGCCCCGTGCTCGAATTTCGCCGCGACCGCTTCCAGCGCGGCGGTGATCACTCTTCCTTCAATCAGGATGGCTTCCCCGCCGTCCGCTTCACCGAGTGGCGCGAGGACTTCAACCACCAGCATCAGAACGTCCGCGTCGAAGACGGAGTCCAGTACGGCGACCTGCTCAAGTTTGTCGACTTCGATTACGTTGCCCGCGTCGCGCGCCTCAACGCTGCCACCATGGCCGTCCTCGCCGCCGCGCCGCCGCCCCCCGTCAGCGTTCAGTACCCTCCACCGCCGCAGGTCTTCAACAATTCCATCGACAACACCGGCATCGTGTGGGATCAGGCGCCCAACACGCCCTCCGGCACGCATTTCGAAATCGTCTGGCGTCCCCTTGCCGCGCCGGACTGGACGCGCTCCATCGCCGCGGACAAACTCGCCGCCATCCCTGAAGCGAAATTTACCTCAACTCCGGAAGGCCACTGCGCCATCACCATCCCCATCTCGAAAGACAACGTCCTCTTCGGCATCCGCGCCGTCGACGCCAAAGGCCATCGCAGCCCAGCGGTAATCCCGTGGCCCGCAGCCCCGGCACCCCGCCCCGCCCGCCCGGAGTGAGGATTAAAAGCGAAAGGAGCCGACGTTGGCCCCGATTCCGCGCGCAATTTTTGACACCACGGCAATTAACCAGATCACGGACGACCCCGAGGGGTGCGAACGGCTGCTCCTCGGCCATCCGGAGCAGCGCACTTGCCGTCCAGGTTAGCGCGATGAACATCGACGAGATCTTATCGACAAGGAATCGCGAGCGCAGGGAGGCATTACTTTCCCAGTGTTCCGCCCTCTTGGCCACGGCATCTGCATCTGGCCTCCGCATTGGATCATCGTCCGGCTCCCTCTCCGCGAAGCTCATGCCGAAGACAGCCTCGTTGCCCCAATGAGTCCAGATGTTGGGATAACTGAAGGTGTCGCCAGACTCGATAACGGCAACCGGCTGGGCGGCCGGATCCAGGTAGCCCGATCGAACTGTCTCTCGGGTGGACTCAACGATGTGCGTAGCCATTTGAAACCTGGATGAACCGGGCAGCGGAAGGTTGGACAAAATCTAACGGATCGGGCGTAAGCGTCCTGGAAGTCGATTCCGTGATGCTTGAGCCCGGCGGTCACGGGTGAGGGATGCCAAGGGCACGGTTCGATGTAAGGCGTCTGCCGGTAAAGGCACTAATATACCTGACTGAAGTACAATGGGGAGACCGTGACAGGGCAGGAAGGAAAATTTAAACCGCGTCGGCGTCAGAGGGGAAGCGAATCGGTTGCTCTCCTGATCCATCTCCGCGTACCAGGTGAAAGCCGCACCGCTCTATCGTCTGCAGCATCATGGCCGCTGGTCCCCGAAACGTCCAGATGGTATTCGGGGAGTAATAGCAAGCCGACATCTCCCCTGGGCCCCCGTCGTAGGTAAGCGTGCATTCGATAAAGTGGCAGTTCTCGTAACGAATGCCCGTCAGGTAGACGACCTGTTTCGTGAACGTCTGATCCTTCACAACCTGGGCGTTTTATCCATTTCGTCCAACATAAACTTCAGATCGTCCGCGCCCAAGAACCTGAGTGTGTAGTCTGGAAAGAACCCCGGCAATACCATCATGAGGTGTTGAAACTCCGGACGAGATTCAAAACCGCTAATTCGGCGCATCACGTCCTTTCGTACTTCCCAAGCCAGCAAATCAGCCGCCTGTAGCGGTAAAAACACCTTCGGCTCTCCAACTGTGAAACCACACAAAAAGCGGTCTGCATCGGGCACATTGTCCCGAAAGCGGAGATATCGCTGAAAGCGAGCCGGAGTGAAACCTCGGTCGCAGTCGAAGAGGATGGATATTCTCTCGTCTGGGGTTGACCGCTTCATACGTTCAACGACCATCTGCAATATCAGGGTGAAGCAAAATTCCTGACAGGTTCCATGCTTCTTCACGAATTCCGGCGGAAGCTGACGCCACCCGTCGGCATCGACCGCCACTCCAAATCCGATGATTTGGCTAATTTTTATAGCTGATGAAAAATCCTCTAAGACGGCTCGCTTTTTAGGCCAGTCCCAACCCAGATACGCATATTCGCTGGAATCTTCACACATGAAATCTTTCATGTGCAGCCATTCGAGATCGTGTTTCAGTAGAAAGTTTTTCCAGAGTTCTGCAAGCCCATTCCAAACCTGTGCACTGCCAGAAACGTAGCCACCGATGCAAACAATCCGGTTCGCAGATTCACTCTCTTTTCCGCTGTCATCAAAAAACCCATGGAGCATAAGGACTAACCTCCAATCAGACGGGTGACAGGGATCGTACAAGGATTGATTTTGTGCGCAGAACAGCATATGCTCTCCTTGCGGAGAGCATGCCTACTAAACGCCCAAAATTCCCTGCCACGGAAACCAACGGCGATTTCGGCAAGTTCACGAATTTTGCGCGGCATATTTTGTCTGTGCCGCACTCTGAAATCAAGGCCCAATTGGACGCCGAGAAAGTGGCGAAGCGAACGCCTAAATCCGCTTCCCGCGGCTCTGACGACGAATCCAACCCTTCCTAGACCGTCGTTTCGCCCACCTTGCCGGTCAGTTCTGCATAGGTCAGTCTCTTCCCTGCAACCTGCGATACTGCCAGCATGAAACGGTCCGAATCATCCAGCGGATTGTCTTTCGTGGCGCGATTGTTATAGCGAAAAGCCTGTTCATCAGCATACGCGTCAAGGTGGAACGGCTCAACGGCCACATAGGTCCCGCTGAGGGTCCGCTTGAGCAGACTCCAGAAGTTCTCGATTCCCTGAGTGTGAACCTGTCCCCGAACGTATTCGTCCATGTGGTTGACAGTTTCGTGCACGAACTCCTGAAACTTCAGGTTGTCGTAGCCGTAGTGCTGATCGGAATAGACAGTCCCGGTGCCCTGCACCTGGCGAAGAATCTCCGCTTGCAGGGTTTCCCGCTTCACGTTCGGAATGACCTTGGTGCGGACCTCGCGGGTATCGCGGTCTAGCATCCCCATGACAACAGTTTTGTGATCGCCATGGCCGTGTAATGCAGTCTTGAGCTTCAAGCGACGGCTGGCGTGCATGTTCTTTGGCTTGCCGCCCACGAAAGTCTCATCCACTTCAACAGGTCCCCCAGTCGATCCCAGTTTCCGAAGGGATTTGTTTTTCATCGCAGCGCGGATGCGGTGCAGCATGAACCATGCGGTTTTCTGAGTGACGCCCAGATCGCGGGCGAGTTCGTAGCTGGAAACGCCGTTTTTGCAGTTCGAGAGCAGCCACATCGCCGGAAACCATTTATCCAGGCCGATGGGCGAATCCTCCAGAACGGTGCCGACCTTCAGGGAGAATTTCTGTTTTGGGTGCTTCGCGGCGCAGTAGTAAAGCTTTGCCTTTTCCAGCCACGCGACCTTTTCCGACCCGCAACGGGGGCAGCGGACGATTCCGTCCAGCCAACGCGCAGAAATCATGAAATTACGGCAGTTCTCATCGTCGCTAAAGTATTGAATCGCTTGCTGTAATGTCTTTGGCTCTTTCATGGCAAAGACAGAATAGCGCGATTCCTAACTTCAGTCAAGTATATTATTGCCCCGGTAAATTACTGAGAATAAGTACATTAACAATGACATTAGTGGGAGATGTGCAACTGGCTGTGTAAGGTTTCTGCCTTTTGCGGAGTCGCTGCTTTCCTCCAGAGTCCACGGATTCCTCAATACAAGCCCACTTGTAGGGTGCAAGCCTCGCCCGTCAGCAGAACCATGTCAGCGAAAGATTCCTCTTGACAGAACGATTTCACACCTGTTTACTCTAGGCCTGTAGTGAACAAGCCTATGGTCGACAATTCCCCTCGCGATTTGTTTCCCGGCGCCCTCGAAATGATGATCCTCGATTCGCTCCGCCGCCAGCCCGCCCATGGATACGCGCTGGTCCAGCACATCCAGCAGCGATCCAATAACCTGCTTCAGGTAGAAGAAGGCTCGCTCTACCCCGCGCTCCAGCGGCTGCTGAAGACAAAGCTGGTCAAAGCCGAGTGGGGCGTCTCGTCCACCAATCGCCGCGTGCGCACTTATCAGATCACCGCAGCGGGCCTGCGCCGTCTCGAGGAGCAGAGATCCAGCTTTGCGCGCATGTTCGAGGGCATCGCGCTGGTCCTCGATCCAGGCAGGTCTCAGGCAAGCTAAGCAGGAGGCTCCAATGAACTGGATACCGCGCTTCTTCCGTCGCCACCGGCTCTTCGACGAACTCTCCGAAGAGATGCGCCTGCACCTTGAAGAGCGCGTTGAGCAGCTGAAGCGCGACGGCCTCAGCTCCGAAGAGGCCGAACGCCGGGCGCGCATCGCCTTCGGTAATCCCACGGTCATGGAGGAGCGCAGCCGCGCGGTGTGGCAGTGGCCCACGCTCGAGTCCATCGCCGGAGACGTCCGCTTCGCCGTGCGCCAGCTGCGCCGTTCTCCCGGATTCACCATCGCCGCCGTGCTTACCCTCGCTCTGGCCATCGGAGCCAACGCCGTCGTCTTCAGCGTGCTCAACGCATTCCTGCTCCGTCCGCTGGCCGTGGCGCACCCCGACAGCCTCTACCAACTGGAGCACGCCAACGAGACCTCCGCGGCCCAGTCGTACCCCGACTACCTGGATCTGCGCGACCGCAACCACAGCTTCAACGGCCTGATGGCGTACAACGTCGATGAAGTTGGACTGGATACGGGCGAAGGCGATCCAACAGAGGCCTGGATCGAGGAAGCCAGCGGCAATTATTTCGATGCACTTGGCCTCCAGCCTTATCTCGGCCACTTTTTCCACGCCTCCGACGAGCATGGCGTCAACAGCGCGCCCGACATCGTGCTCAGCTATGAGTACTGGCACGCCCGTTTCCACGACGATCGCAATGTGGCCGGTCGCGTGGTGCGCCTCAATCGCCAGCCCTTCACCATTCTGGGGGTCGCGCCCAGAGACTTTAACGGGACGCTGCTCTTCTTCAATCCAGCGCTGTTCGTGCCGCTGGTCGAGCATCCGTGCCTCGGTGGCAACGACCTGACCACACGCGGCGATCGCTGGGTCTTCGACGTCATCGGCTATCTGAAGCCGGGCGTTTCTCGGGCCCAGGCCGTCGCCGACCTGAACGCAATCGGCAAGAATCTCGAAAAAACATATCCCAAAGACGAAAGCAGGATGGCCTTCAGGCTCACGCGGCCAGGGCTCTATGGCGATTTTCTCGGCCGGCCGGTGAAGGCCTTCATGGCCGGACTGATGCTGCTGACGACGCTCATTCTGCTGGCCGCGTGCGCCAACCTCGGCAGCCTCTTCGCCGCGCGGGCTGCGGATCGCTCCCGCGAAGTGGCTCTGCGGCTCGCCCTCGGTTCCACGCGCGTCCGCATTTTGCGCGCCCTGCTCACCGAAGCTGTCTTCATCTCGCTCGCCGGCGGTGCCGCAGGGATCACGGGCAGCGTCGTCATCCTGCGCGCACTCACGGCATGGCGTCCGTTCACCCGCTGGCCTCTCCACCTGGCCGTGAATCCTGATGCCAGGGTGTACGTCATCGCCCTGCTGCTTGCCCTGGTCAGCGGCCTTCTCTTCGGCGCCGTTCCTGTGCGCCAGGTGCTCCGCACCAGTCCTTATGAAGTGGTGAAAGCAGGATCGGATGGCCACATTCGCCGGGGTGTGAACGTCCGCGACATCCTGCTCGTCACGCAGATTGCCATCTGCGCCGTGCTGGTCACCTCCTCGCTGGTCGCAGTGCGCGGCCTGGCGCTTTCACTCCATGCCCCCTTCGGTTTCGATATCGAACACACCATGCTCGCCGAGGTCGACCTGAGTTTGGCCGGCTACACCGGCGATCGTGTGCCTCCCATGCAAAAGCGCCTCATCAAGGCGCTGGAGGGCGTTCCCGGCGTGCAGGCTGTGGCCCTCGCCGATGTCGTCCCCTTCGGCATGGGTGTGGGCGACGCACCCGTTTTCCGCGACAGCGCCCCCGATCTTCGCCCCGCCAACGCCACCGCCCACCCCTATCTCTTCCATGTGTCGCCCGGCTATTTCCGGGCTGCCGGTACCCATCTCTTATTGGGCCGCGATCTGTCGTGGCAGGACGACAAGAACTCCCCGCGCGTCGCCGTGGTCAACGGAGAATTCGCGCGCAGGCTCTTCGGTTCCATTGACGCCGCGGTTGGCCGCTATTACAAAACGCCGGATGGCGCGCGCGTCCAGGTGGTGGGCATTGCCGAGGACGGCAAATACTACATGCTCACTGAGAGTCCGCAGCCGGCCGTTTTTGTTCCCATCCTGCAGGCGCCGAGCGATTCCACCACCCTGGTGATGCGCGCCGCGACTGCGAGCGGCAGCCCCGCGCAGCTCCTGAGCGCCGCCATGCGCAATGCCCTGCGCCACGTGGACGCCGGTATGCCGGTGATCATCGAAACCCGCCAGAAGCCCCTCGAAATCACGCTGTTCCCTCCGCGCATGGCCACGATCTCGCTGGGCGTGCTCGGCCTGATGGGCGGCATGCTTTCGATTACCGGCATCTTCGGCATGGCTGCCTACTCCATCAGCAAGCGCCTTCGCGAGCTGGGCATTCGTATCGCCCTCGGCGCGCAGCGCAAAGAGGTGTTGCAGGCCGCGTTAGGGCGAGCCGTAAAACTGCTGGCGATTGGTTCGACCGCTGGGCTCCTGCTCGGTATGCTCGCGGCTCGCGTCCTTGCTTTTATTGTTTACCAGGCCACGCCACGCGATCCGCTGGTGCTCACCGGCGTCGTGTGTGCGATGGCGATCCTGGGTCTGGTAGCGACGTGGATCCCGGCGCAGCGCGCGCTGTCCATTGACCCGCTGGTCCTGCTGCGCGACGAGTAATCTCACTGCCGTTCAGGCTGGGTGCTTCTAAACGACGTTTCCACATGAGGTAAGGGTCCATACCCTGTTTCATTGTTCCTCATCGCGCACCTGGCGCCGGCGCTGCCTCGCGCCGCATGGCCGGTCCCTCCGGTGGAACCGAAGTTGTCGAGAAGCCTTTTTGTCGATCACGCCGACATCCGCTTCTGCGCACGCCACCAGGCGTTGGAGGTTATTCTCCACCACATCATGTAGCATCCGCCCCCAAAAGCCTCAATGGCTCAACAGAAGCCGACTTGCACTAAGACTTAACAATACTGATCTTCCAGGCGTGCCTAAGCGGTTGCACGCACGCTGTCGGAGATTACGGACAGAATCGCTCAAGATCCGGAAGACGTGAAAAAATCGGTCAGGACCGCAAAATGAAATGCATGGACCTGGATGACCTGAAGCGTTTTCTTTCGGCGTACCTCCGCACACATTGGGGGCACTCACCGGCTTGGCGCCGGGAGGACTAGCGAGATGCGGAAAGGGTTTACGAGAAACCCGCAAGGGGACGAACCCGTGACGCGAGGCAGGAACTACATAACGCCAAGCGGGCTGCAGCGTCTCAAAGATGAGCACCTGTTTCTGCTCACCAGGGACCGCCCAGCCGTGGTGGAGGTGGTGGCGTGGGCTGCCGGCAACGGTGATCGCAGTGAAAACGCCGATTATCAGTACGGCAAGCGGCGGCTGCGGCAGATCGACGGGCGGATTCACTTTCTCACGAAGCGGATTGATGCCGCAGAAGTGGTGGACCCGGAAGCTCCGAGGACGGGGCAGGCGAGAACGAGGGCATACTTCGGGGCGACCGTGCGCTATGCCAATGCGGCTGGAGCGGAGCGAGTGGTGAGCATCGTAGGCACCGACGAAGTCGATCTCAGCCGCAACCATATCAGTTGGGTGTCGCCTCTGGGACGTGCATTGATGAGGTCGGCAGCGGGTGACCGCGTAATTCTCCAGGCGCCGAGCAGGATAGAACACCTGACGGTGCTGGAAGTGCGCTACCAAAGCATTTCGGTGGAACCGTTCCGTGAACCACCTGGCTCTGAAGAATCGGCAAAGGGGCGGTCTCGCCGACGTTCACGGGATGAAGGAGAGACGAAACAGAAAAATTGATGAAGGGCGGCGACTGCAATAAAACGCTATCGGTTTTTGGCAAGCGACGGGAGACGAGTTGCGTCGTCAGGAGAAGTGGATCCGTCACGGTCTCGGCTGAGCCAACAGACCCCGAACGCCTGAACCCTCGCCGACTTGTGGATGCAAATCGGGGGTCGATGAGTGCTTTGGCGATTTCGCACGCATTATGAGAGGACGCCGGCTTTCGGAACAGAAGCAAGCCAGGACGCGGGGCCGAGAATTTTATCCACTGGAACAAATGACCAACCGCCAGATGCGTGCGGGTTTGAGCATTGCACAAACCTACCGCTGGAGAATAAGACCATTCCCCATGTAGTTGTGAAGCCTGGTGACAGGTAAATAGGAAGAGCAAAAGTCTCGTCTCGCCCGGGAAATCACCCGCGCCGCAATGTCCTCTCTCGAGTACGGAGAGACGCAATTTCCGTGGCGTTTGCAGAAGTCGAGCAAAAGGATTGGGCAGAGAAAGTGTACCGGCCCGAGACTCAGGACAAGTGGAATACCGTCTACAAGAAACCTGGATATGTAACCCGTTCGCAAAATGAGGATTCATGAACCTATCGTTTGAAAACAAAGTGGCACTGGTAACAGGAGCCGCGTCAGGACTAGGCCTTGCGACCGCCAAAGCCTTTGCCGAATGCGGCGCCTCCGTGGTGCTTGCGGATTGGCATGAAAAGGCCGCGCAATCCGCAGCGAATCAGCTGGCCGCACATGGCTACAAAACTCTGGCCATCCGCTGTGACGTATCCGATGACGCACAGGTGGAGGCCATGGTGAAGCAGACGGTCGCCGCTTTCGGACGGCTCGACGTGGCCTACAACAATGCCGGTGTTCAGAACGTGCTCGCCGCGACGGCCGATACGACACGGGAAGACTATGACCGGGTGATGGGGATCAACCTCCATGGCGTTTGGAGCTGCATGAAATTTGAGTTGCAACAGATGAGCCGGCAAGGCAGCGGCGCTATCGTCAATTGCTCTTCTATCGGAGGACGCGTTGGAGGCGCCGAGCGCGGCATTTATCACGCCGCCAAGCATGGCGTCATTGGCTTCACCAGGAGCGCCGCCCTTGAGTATGCCAGGAAGGGAATCCGCATCAACGCGGTGTGTCCCGGATTGATTTGGACACCGATGGCCGATCAGATGGTCGCCAGCGGGCAGGGCGACGCACTGGACGCGATGCTGGAAAGCGTGCCCATGGGCCGCTATGGCCGCGCAGAGGAGATTGCGGATGCGGTTCTGTGGCTCTCGAGTGATGCAGCCAGCTACGTGACCGGCCAGTCCATCTCGGTGGATGGCGGCCTCATCATGCCTTAAAAACCGAGGAGATTATGCGCGGAGCCATTCTTTACGGACCCAGAGACCTGCATTTCGAAGAGCGCGAAGGGCCAACCATCATCAGGGCAACCAATGCCATCATCAGAATCTCGGCTACCTGTGTCTGTGGCTCCGATTTGTGGCCCTATCGGGGAATTCAGAAGATTGCACGGCCCATTCCAATGGGGCACGAATATTGCGGCATCGTTGAAGAGGTTGGTAGTTCGGTCGGGACGGTGAAGCCCGGTCAATTCGTTATTGGCTCGTTCTTCGCCTCGGACAATACCTGTCCTCACTGCCATGCCGGGACGGGAAACAACTGTTTTTCTTCTCACGTGCATCTGCACGGCGGGCCCGCTCCGGTTCGCCGGGACTTGCCGGAACTCATCAAGCTCGTTCTGGAGAAAAAGATCAACCCCGGCAAAGTCTTCGATCTGGTTCTTCCTCTCGATCAGGTTTCCGCGGTTACCGCGCGATGGACGAACGGCGCGCCATCAAGACATTATTGCGCCCATCACGCGGTTGGTGTTTCCTCGTAGTGACGGGTACGGGGCGCTTGCTTTGGGAAAGGAAATCGCGATGACCGCGTGGTTACAAGGAGAACTTCGCCGGATTGCCGAAGCCGATGATCTACATATCTCGCCATTTCGCGAGGACGGTGTCACGTACGGTACTCCGACCTGGATCTGGTCGGTGGCGGTCGATGGTGACCTCTATGTTCGCGGCTATAACGGCAAAAGCTCCCGCTGGTATCAGGCCGCAGTGCGGCAGAAGGCGGGACGAATCCAGGCCGCCGGGATGACGAAGGAGGTCGTCTTCGAACCGGTGGACGATGGCGCGGTCAACGAGCGCGTCGATGAGGCCTATCGAGCCAGGTACGCGAAAAGTCCTTACCTCAAGCCGATGATCAGCCCACGTGCTCGCGCCGCGACTATAAGAATTGCACCGCGCGAGACGAATTCTTAGCACCGACGACCGCCGGCTGGCTAAGCAACCAGATGAACACCGACCCAGGGAGAGATGAATATGGAGATTAAGAGAGTTGGTACACAGCCATCCGCCAAAGGACCGTCGGATTGGTTTACAGGGACGGTACGGATCGATCCGCTGTTTCAGGCTCCCGGTCCGGCGCTCGTTGGGGGCGCGAGCGTCACGTTTGAACCACGAGCGCGGACGGCCTGGCACACGCAGCCTCTGGGTCAGACACTCATCGTCACATCAGGCTGTGGTTGGGCGCAGCGCGACGGCGGACCGATCGAGGAAATCCGCCCCGGTGATGTGGTGTGGTTCGCATCGGGCGAAAAGCACTGGCACGGTGCGACGCCAACGACGGCGATGACACATGTCGCCATCCAGGAAAAGCTCGATGGCAAAGTGGTCGATTGGATGGAGCATGTCACCGATCAGCAATACAGGAAGCGCTGATACCCGCGGAAAGATGGCGGGAACCTTCGGTGAAGAACGGCTGGTGTTGCGTTGGTCGCTCTCTCATTCGTGTGGACGGCGAATGCAGAGTGCGTTGCCAAGCGAACTGGAGAGATGCAGGACTCTTGCATTTCCGCTGCGGCGCAGCAGGAATTCCTCAGCAGTTCGCCGCACGGTCACGAGAGCGCCGGGCATGACACCGAATTTCCCCAAGCGCTGCAGGAGTGCCGGGTCTCGATCGGAAACACTATCGACAACGAACTCGCCGTCCGCTTCCACTTCAGTGAGCGGTTTGGAAACCTGTTTCGACATCTTCCCGTTCAGAGCGGGAATGCAGTGCCCATGAGGGTCAAATTTTGGCCGCCCGAGCTTTGCGTCGATACGCTCCTCGAAGCGCTCGGAAATGAAATGCTCCAACCGCTCCGCCTCGTCATGGACTTCTTCGATCGGGTACTCGAGGATCTGGTAGAGAAAGGCCTCCAGCAATCGATGGTGGCGAACGATCTCAAGCGCGCGCCGCGTGCCTGCGGCCGAGAGGCGCACTCCGCGGTGCAGTTCGTACTCGACCAGCGGGAGTGATGAAGAGGCCAGCTTTTGCAGCATGTTGGTTACGGAGGCGGGAGCGACGCCGAGCCGCTTTGCGAGCGCCGTGCTGGTAACCAGCCCCCGCTCTGCTCCTCCAAGCGCAAAGATAGCCTTCAGATAGTTGTCTACGGATTCAGTGTTCGCGTTCACGCGGCGCGTCGTCATGCCTGTCCCGTGCACCCCAGTTTGACATTTCTTTCATTGTAGGTGAACCTAATATTTAGGTATACCTAATCTGCTTTTGAGGATTGTCTTCCCACCCCAGAGGCGGCGCCCAGGACAACGGAGAGAGAATGCACGGGCTTCGGGCACGTAACTACAGTCTTATTCTGGTCCTGACGTTAACCATGGTTAACTCGTTCCTGCTTCGGGCCCAGAGCGTTACGAGCAGCGCGCTCTCGGGCGAGGTGACGGACCCGAGCGGCGCCGCCGTTCCCCGCGCATCTGTCACCGCAACAGAGATGAATACGAAGGCAACCCGGACCGGCGAGACGGACACCGCCGGGCACTTTCTCTTTTCTCAGATCAATCCCGGAACCTACGTTGTGACGGTGACGGTTACCGGCTTCGCCGTCTCCCAGTCCGAGCCAACGGCCGTCGGCGTGGGCAGGACGGTCGCGCTGAACTTTTCGCTTCACATCAGGACGACCAGTCAGACCGTGCAGGTGACAGCCCGGCAGGGACTGCTCAGCCTCGATAATCCAAATACCACGATCACGATCGAGGCAAAGACGATCAAATCCCTCCCCAACCCGGGAGAGGATCTGACCTATGTGGCGCAGTTTGCCCAGGGCGCGCTCATGAACACTGCCGGATCGTCGAACGACGCCAAAGCCGCCGGAGGCTATGGGAACGTCGAGTTCAATGGGCTTCCGGCGACCTCAAATGGCTACATTCTCGACGGCTACGACACGAACGACCCGTGGCTGGGCCTGAACATCGGTCTGTCAACGAACCTTGTGATCGGCCTGGACGCGGTCGAGGAAGCGACCGTCAACACCAATTCATTCGCGGTCGATCAGGGACGTTATGGCGCGGCGCAGGTAAACTACGTCACCAAATCCGGCACCAATGCGTTTCATGGAGATGCGTACGAGATATGGAACGGATCGCTCTTCAACGCCGAGGACTACTTCCTCCACGCCAACGACACACCCGGGACTATCGCTCGGAAGCCGCGCTCTACTGTGAACGAATTCGGCGTGAGCGTCGGCGGGCCGATTCGCAGGAACAAGCTTTTCTTCTTTGGGCACTACGAAGGCATCCGCATCGCTCTGCCGCTGGTCTCGCAGATCACCTTGCCCACGCCCGCGTACCAGCAATACGTCCTAGGCCAACTGGCTGTCGGCGGAACGGATCCGGTCACCGAGACGTTTCTTCCGGCGCAGCCGGCGGAAATTCCCTTTTATCGGAGGATGTTCTCGCTGCTGCCAGCGTCAGGCGGCTCACCAGTCCCGATTGTGGGTTGTCCGCTGGGCGATAGCGGCGACGGCTGCGCCAGCCAGAGACAAGCGTCGCTCAACAACAGCGACAGCGAAAATCTGATTGTGCTAAAGATCGATCACACCATCAATGCCAAGGACAGCGGCTGGTACCGTTTCCAGCAGGACACGGGCCTGCAGGCGGCTTATACCGATCCGATCAATCCGATCTTCAACTCCTACTCGCCGCAGCCGCAGCGCACGCTGGTTGCCGGCTACACCCATGTATTCAGTTCTACCCTCGTCAATCAATTCAACCCTGGAGCCAGCTGGTATTCGAGCATCTTTGAGCCAAATGACTACGCCCAGGTGCAGCAGGAGTTCCCCATCGTGCTTACATCGGGAAGCAGCAGCGTGCCGTTTACCACCATCGGCGGCAACGACAACACCTATCCGCAGGGCCGCAAGGTCACGCAGTGGCAGATCAACGACAATCTGACGTGGACCCGTGGAGAACATACGTGGAGGTTCGGCATCAATACGCGCCGCCTGGAGGTGAGCAACTACGACCTCGGCGAAGGTACCGTGCCAACGGTGACCTATGACGACCTCGCCCAATTCACCTATGGCGCAGCATATACCGCAAGCCGGAGCTTCCCGACCTCGCTGAAAGAGCGCGCCTCCGAGGGAAATCTTGAGTATTACGGCATGGATACCTGGAAGCCTGTTCAGAAGGCGACGTTTACCTGCGGCATGCGCGTCGCCTGGAACACGAATATCACCAGCGCCCGAGATCTCTTCTCCAGAATGGCTGGTTCGTTTTCAGATGCCTCACATGAGATCAACCAGCCGCTCGATCAGGTAGTTCTCGGCAATGTCCGCAACCTGTTCCCGGCCACGCCTCTGTTCGTCTATCAGCCGCGCGCGTCTTTCGCCTATCAACTCCTGCCTCGCAGCGTGATTCATGGAGGTTTTGGCGTTCTCAGCGACATCATCCCGATGCAGATCGCCGATCTCGCGGCAATGAATGCGCCGAACGATCCGACGTTTGTCGGCGGTATGGGTGGGCAGGTCGGCGGCGTCGATATCGCGCCGGGGTTCCCTGGCAGCGCCGTCGAGGCTACGGCTGGCGCCAACACTACGTTTCAGACCACATTTCGTGCCGGCGGAGATCCATGCGTGGGCATTCAGCCAGGCGCGGCGACCTGTCCGCTCGCCGTGAGCCTCGATACGTTTCCAGGTGGAACGCTCAAAACGCCGTATTATTACCAGTACAACCTCGGCATCGAGCAACAGACGGGCGCGCATGGCGACGTGCGTGCTGACTTCGTCGGCACGCGCGGGTTGCATGAGCCCTTTCAGGCGCAGCTGAACGGCTATCAGACTGTCTGCGATGGCTGTTTTGCACCCTTCCCACTCCAACGGCCGCTCGACCCGCGGTTCGGCAATGTCACGGAATTCCGCTCCGACGCCAGCAGTAACTACGCTGGGTTGCAGATGGCGTACACGCAGCAGTGGCATGGTTTGATGCTTCGGGCCAATTACACGTTCAGCCATTGCCTCGATGAGATCTCGAATGGCGGTCTGCTTGCGTTCTCAACCCAGGGCCTCATGTCTCCGCTACCGGGGGAATTGCGTCGGCAATATGCCAGTTGCGATTACGATGTCCGCGATAACGTCTCGGCGTACGGGCTTTATCAGGTTCCATTCCATTCGCGCCACGCGCTCCTGCGCGACATGTTCGCAGGGTGGTCATTTTCTGAGACTGGGATTCTGCACTCCGGACTTCCATTCAGCGTGCTGAGCCAGCCTTACATCGCAAATGGCAACGGCGTATTTCAGGCCAATGGAGCCAGCACGATCCAGTTCAATGCGCCCGCGTACGCCAATCGCGTGCCGGGCGTGCCCGTCTATAACAAGAGTCCCGTCGCAGGCGTGACCGTGGCAGGCACGAAACAGTGGCTCAACCCCCAGGCGTTTGTTTCCGTCGTCGATCCGGAGACCGGCGCCTGCACCGGAGGCGACTCTCCGGTCCATTGCCAGTTCGGAGATTCGGGACGCAACAGCGTACGCGGGCCACACTACACGAACTCCGATATTTACATCATGAAGATTTTTCCGATCCGGGAAGGCGTCACGTTCCGTCTCGATGGGCAGATGTTCAACGCATTTAACCATCCGAACTTTGCGCTGCCGAGTCAAGTCGAAGCTGGCGTACCGGGCAGCTCGATCCCGGCCCGCTTTGGGACGCTTGAGAGCACAATTTCGCCCCCGACGGGGTTACTCGGCGTAGGCCTCGGTGGCGACAGCTCCCCGCGCATGATTGCATTCCAGGGACGGATCGAGTTCTGAAAGCCTATCGCAAGCCGGTTCTTCACGATCGTCGGTTGACGCCAACAGGGCAATGCACTCACCGACATATTGTCATCGGCGAGGCGTCGAATCCTGATCCACAACCCGGTCCACAAAAACAGAGGTCCTACACGACTTCGGTGGTCTTAGGCGTTCCCCACGGTTTGTAAGTCGTTGAAAAACCTTAAACGGCAAGACTGTCACGGAAGCCTTACAAGGCGTGGAGGGCGTAGAAGGACGGCGTAGTACATGGAGGTTGATCGACAGTCGGTTTGCGGGGGCGCAGTTCAGCTGGTTAGAACGCCCGCCTGTCACACAGGAGGCCGTGGGTTCGAGTCCCGTCGCTCCCGCCAGCATTTCAGAGTGCGAGTTTCAGGGGGTTGTCGTTCATGATTCGGCGGTAGCTGAGCGCTTCGGCGATTTCGCGCCACTTCAGAATCAGCGATCACTTCCGAATAGCCGTCACTGCCTGGTGTGGCCCGTTCCTGTTCACTTCAGAGGAAGAGACACAAATGCAGCTATGCAGCTTGCCAACCTGTCGGTGGGGAAACAGGCGATACGCAGCGATCCATGCAGGAAGACTGGGCGGAGCGAAAGCGGTCGCTGTTCGCATTAATCAAGCGAGGTATTTCTCTGCATAAAGCCCGCTTGGAAGCTGGAGTGCATTGGAACGTCCTGCAGCGATGGCTCGAAAACGGTCCGGAATTTTACAGGGAGTGGGCTCAAGTGAATAGCGAGACACCGATGACATTGGGAATCAGAAAAACTGCTGAACAGGAACGAGCAGAGAGACTGGAAACAGCTCGTGAAGTCGGCGACTGCTACAGAGAAATCTCTTTCAATTATCCCGACTGGTGCCGCAAAGGCCCTTACCCCCTTGTCAGACCGAGATCGCTGCCGCCGGAGTAAACACACATGATACGCATGCAGCACTTCTTCAAATCTGTATCCCGAATTACAGGGACCATCATGCACGGCCAATCCGGTTAACTTCTGCGAAATGCGCTCAGAACTTGTGAATGCCGCGGGACTTCAGATCGAAGACCGTCTTCCAGTTGTCCTTTGCAGATGATTTACTGATAAAGCGCCTGCGTCTGCTTGTGTTTTGAGCCGGTTCCAGTCTGGATTGGGTGCGCGTCGGGCTTTGTGCTCTGGGATTGGCGATCGTCGAGCGGGTGGTTTCCCACGTTGGCCGGCCGATCGTCGTCATCGTCGGAGCGTGCCTTCCGGAGCGACAATGGAAGCGGCTTATTATGCATCATTCCCTTCCAGAGAATGCGGTTGTAGACAAGCGGATCCAGGGCAGAGTAGGAACCACGCTGTAGGATGCTGCGGCACCTCCTGCGCCGGCCGGAGCATTCGCGGCGATGGCCACGCCCACGTTATAGGTTGCTGGATTAGTGGCGTAGGCCAAAGTCGCCGGAGCTGCGGGATTCACGGTGATGGAAACTGTTGTGGTCGCGCTTCCGGCTGCGTTCGATGCCGTAATTGAATAGCTTGTCGCGGCGCTCACGGTCGTCGGCGTTCCACTCACAGCGCCCGTGCTGCTGTTCAGGCTCAGGCCTGGCGGCAGAGCCGGAATCACACTTATAGGAGCTCGCCGCTCCGCCACCTGCCGTCGGATGTTGGCGGTGATAGCCGTTCCCACTTTGTACGTGGCCGCTGACACCGCATAACTCAGGCCCGACGGAGGTAGAAGTCTCGGATTTGAATTGCCGCCGCCGCTGCATCCGCTCTGTAAGAAACCAGCGGCCAACACAAAAACAGGCGTCCAACGGAACGATCGCATGGAGAACTCCTGCGGCAATTATGATTCGTAGCCTGGCACTGCGGTATCAGGCAGTAAGGTTGCGCGTGACTAGTGTGTCCCTTTTCGGCTCCAGTTCCCATTTTGAAACTTCATGGATTGCCGGCGATCCCATGGGCGCGCCAACGAGCAGGAGACATGCGGCGTGCCAATTGAATCGCGAAGTATCGCGGTCGACACTAAACCGCTTTATCGAAAGGCGTCTCGCCGAGGTTCCTCTCCCGCGAGGACTGGCGGCGGGATCAAAATCGCGCCTTCGCCGGAGGGTGGCGTCGCAAACTGCAGCGAAGGCGGTTTGTGCCGATAACACGGGTGCGTCCAATGCCGCTCTGTCCCAGGAGGGGCGATCGGACAATGTTTTGGCTATTCAGTTTTTAGAGGGGATTTATGAGCAGGATTTCGCGCTTTTTCTTTCTTCCGGTGTTAGGGAATCTGGTATGGATGCTGGGGTGCGGTGGGATGGAGACCGCGCCTGTGACGCCCGTGGTGACGCCATCGACTTATACTGTGGTGGCGATTTCCGACATCCATTTCAATCCGCTTGCAAATCCTGCCCTTTTCCAATCGCTGGTTTCCCAAAGCGCGAATCAATGGCAGAGCATTTTCACGGCCGATCAGAGTGCGAATTCCGCACCCCCCTCGACATTTGGCGCCGATACAAACTACCCATCGCTGGTGCTCGCCCTTGCTGCATTAAAGCAGAACCTTGGATCGAGTCCCGTGATTCTCTTTTCCGGAGACATGCTCGGCCACGATCTCCCGGAGTGGTTTTGTGCCCTGTATTCGACCCCTCAATTGCCCATCGCCAATCCTCCCAGGCCCTGTTCCCTGGATGCCGCCGGCACGGCCGCAATGCAAAGTTTTCTGGATAAGACGCTGGCCTTTGTCTCCATGCAGATCAGGGACAACGTGGGGAACGTACCCGTGATCTTCGTGCCGGGAAACATCGACACCTACAGCGTTTACGGCACCGGTCCGGACGCTCAGTTCCTTGCAGACAACGCGAGCACGTACTATACGCAGCTCCTGAACGGCAGCACAGACCAGGCGTCGTTTCAGAGCACATTCACGACTCTCGGTTCGTATGCCGCGCAGCCGCTGGGTTCGCAATTACGGGTAATCGCCCTCGACAGCAACCCGTTCGCTCAGTCTCCGTACCTTCCGCCGCTCGATCCCTACGCCGAACTTACCTGGCTCGATTCTCAACTGGCCGCCGCGCAGACTGCCGATCAGAAGGTGTGGCTCATCATGCATGTTCCGCCTGGCGCCAACACCACAGAAACAGCACAATATGCAGCAAAGGGAGCTGCTCCCAGTCCAGGGACAGACGACGAAGCCGCCATGATGTGGCAGCCGCAATACCAGGCCGAATTCATGCAGATCATTTCAAAGTACCCGGGCCTGATCGCCATGGGCATTACCGGTCACACCCACATGGATGAATTCCGGGTCCTGCCCACCGGTGATGTTCTCTTTGGAATTCCCGGCATAAGCCCGGTCTTCGGCAATAATCCGGCTTTCAAAATATTTACGGTTGCACAAGCCACGCAGATGCCGATGGATTATCAGTCGATCAGCTACAATCTCACAGCGTCGCAAGCGCCGACGCAATTCAACAGCCTTTACACCTTTTCGACCGCCTATGCCGCCACTCCCGGCACGACGCTCGAGTCTTCCTTCCAACAACTCTACCCGCTGCTCACTCCGACCGCTCCGGGTACGGCTGCGTTTCTCAACTACTACGTGTCCAGCAGCGTAACCTATCGCTGGAACATGGCCAACTCCGGTAACTGGCAGTTCTATAGCTGCGGTTTCAGCCAAATGGACGAGCAGGATTATGTCGATTGCGTGAACTCTTATTGAAGCCGCTCATTCTCCTGCAGGAGCGCGCGGCGGCTCCATTCAATCCGGCGGACAAAGAGCCATTGGGAGGCATTGGAAATCAGTCGGCGCTTCTTTCCCGAAGCTACGGAGTTTCAGGCGAGGGAGTTTGTAGAAGCGCCCTCTGTCGAGACGATGACCGAGTTCGAGGGCCTGCTGCTGGCCGTGGAGCAGGAGACCTAGCCGGCGGAACTGCGCAGCTAATCCGATTTCTGAATCTCGCAACAGCACACTCAGTTGTTTTCTCTGGCGGGTGCCGTATTAGGCTCGAGCGCCGAGCCGTGTTAGTTCGAAGGCAGGTTGATCGAGTAGAGATTACCGACCCCCACGTTGGGCTTAATCAGCGGCGAACCGTCCGGCGTAATGCCGCCGAAGAAGCAGTTGTCCGAAACGAGAGTGCGGAGCCCGCTCAGGTCCGCGAGTGTTTCGAGCGATCCGTTCACGGTCACCTGCAGAATTGCCGCGTGCTCCGGTGCGAAGGCGTGGAAGACGATCGCGCGGCTGTCGGATGTCCAGACGGGATCGGCCGCACCGCCGGTAAAGAGCGTGCTCCAGGCTTGAGTCAGAACGTTGAATACCAGGAGGCGAGACTGATCGCGCGACAGAGCCGCGATCCATTTCCCATCTGGCGACCAGCGAGGGCTGAACAGGTCGACGGAGCCGGGAAGCCGCAGAGAATGGTGGGTGGCAAGGTCGAGGAGTTCGATATCGTGCGGGCCCGTTTCCTGACCCATCAGATCGGCCTCGCGCCCGAAGACGACCCGTTTGCCGTCGGCGGACCAGTCCGGATCAGCAAGATTGCGGCTGCCTGTGAGCAGCGGTGTAACCGCTCCCCCGGCAGCGTTCACGGTGTAGATTTGCCATGGCTGCCCGGAGCGCCGGCCCATCAGCACGAGTTGGCGTCCGTCGGGCGACCACTGCGCGCTAAAGACCTCAAGATCTTCACCGGTAAGTTGCAGGAGATCGGCTCCGGAGCTTGCGCGGGCTCGCCAGAGACGGCCGCGGGAGTCGGTCCAGGCGGCCCAGCTCCCGTCGCGCGAGTAGCTGACCCGGGTGGCGTCCTGGAGATAGAGGTCCGCGGGTACGAATTCATGACGCGCGCGATCATACCGTTCGACGGCGTCGGTTTGTGCAGTGCCGAAGGCAAAGATCACAGAGCCATCGCGGCTGGGCAGCGGCGAGTAGAAGCGGATCGGACCATTAGTGAGCTGCGTCAACCCTGGCCGCGATCCGGTACCCGCCAGCCACAGGTTGCTGCCGTGCGGGTCGCTGGCCTGAAAAACGAACTGCTTACCCGAAGGAGTCCAGGAGCCGCAGCAGATATTTAAAGGGCGCAGCGTCTCGAATTCAACGAGGTGCGGCTTCCGGGTGGAGGCGTCCATCTCCCAGATCCGGGAAGAATGGCTGATCGGATCGAGCAGCGTCAAACGCAGTGTCCGGCCATCCGGTGACCAGCGCAGCCAAAAGGCCCGGCCGGGAAGCGAGACGAACGGTGACACTTCGCCTGTGCCAAGCTCCACGAGGCGGAGATCGGTGCCCGTAGCGTAGAGAACATGATTGGGATCGTGCGGCATCCACACTGCGTCGTGTGCGAGTACCTCACCCACCCGCTGAGCGCCAGCGCCTGTGGTCGGGACCACCCAGAGGGGCTGCTCTGGGTCACGATTCATGACGCTTCGAACCAGCAAGTGAGATCCGTCCTGTGAAATATCGGAGATCGCGCCCGTGCTGAGGTTAACTGGCAGCGCCATGTCTTGCCGGTAAGCTCCGTCATCGTCCACCGAAGTTAGCTGCGAGCGTCCGTCGACCAGCGTCGGCACATAAAGTCTGGGGCCGTCCGTCACCAGAGACAGCATGGTTTCCGGATTAGGAGGGCCTGGGTAGATGTCATTCGTCTGGGTGAGCTGCTCAATGTGAGGCACCACAGGCACGGAGACTGCCCGCGCGATCCGCCATGTCGCCACGGCGGTAGTGAGAATCAGCACGCCAGCTCCGATCGCCAGCAGGATTCCGTGAGATGCCGGTGTGGACGCTCGCTTGCTCCAGAGCGCCAAGCCGGGAGCGGGTAAAGGCGCGTGTGTCGCGGTCCCCGGGCGGGAGGCAGACGCCTGGTGAGATAGCTCCGGTGAGTGCGGCGAGTGGAAGGCCTGTTCCGGTCCTTGCTCGTTCAGAGCCGAATCCGCTTCAGGTGTCCCGGCCTCCCGCGGGTTGACGGTGACCGGGGCAATGAAGCGATAGCCTTTGCGGGCGAGTGTCTCTATATATGTAGGGTGATCGGCTGAATCGCCGAGCGCCTCGCGAACCTTATTGACCGCGCTGGCGAGACCGCGCTCGAAATCGACATTCGTGTTGTCTCCCCAAATCTCGTGCTGAAGCTCTTCGCGGGTCAGAATTTCGCCCGGTCGTGCCAGCAGAACGGCGAGCAGACGAAAGGGCTGGCCAGCAAGGCGAACACGGAGCCCAGCCTTGCGAATCTCTTCGGCATCGAGGTCGACCTCGAAAATCCCGAACGACACGACCTGGTGTCTGGTGATGACTGCCATCAGATTGGTTCCCAGTAGGGTTCATCCTAAGCCCTGCTTCGATTTTCAGTAAAGAAATCTCACAAATCAGCTCATTCTAAACAGCTTCCGCGGTGATTCAGAAGTAGAGCCAAAATAGCCCGCGATCTATTGCAAACATAAATTCCCCAGGCCGAGAGTCGCCCTAGTCCTTAGTCGAGGTCCGCAGGTTCCGCCGCTCCAATGGGGAATCCGGCACGGCTAATCTTTTCGAGGCCAACATGAAACTCGCGAGTTTATTCTCGTCCTGGTGCGGGCGTGCGGCGTTAGCCCTCACGCTCTTCTGCATACTCTCGTTCACCTCACCCCGCCTCCTGGCGCAGGCCGACTCGGGCCGTATTGTCGGTTCAGTGACCGACTCTACGGGGGCGGCCATTCCGAACGCGACGATCACTCTGGTGAATCCGCAGACGGGCCTGAAGCTGCGCGGCACATCCAACGGACAGGGCGAGCTGAACATCCCAGCGATCCCGGCCGGCACCTATGATTCGACGATTTCGGCTCCGGGCTTCCAGACTGAGAGCCAGCAGATCACCGTTGCAGTCACACAAAATCTCACCCTGGCTTTTCAGCTGCATCCCGGCCAGACGAACGTGACCGTGAACGTCACCAGTGCCGCGCCGCTGGTGGACACCACCGACGCTACCCTCGGGGAGACGATACAAGGAAAGCAGATCACCGAGCTCCCCCTGAACGGCCGCAACGCGCTCAACCTCGCCCTGCTGACCCCCGGCGTGACGCAGGGACTGTATGGCGACTCCAGCCAGGACACGGTGGATCGCTACGGCGAGAGCGGTAGCGGCGCTCTTTCGGTGAACGGTACCCGAATCCAGGCCAATAACTTTATCCTCGACGGCGTGGATAACAACGACGGCCTGCAGAACGACATCGTCTTTTTCCCGCCGGTCGAAGCTACGCAGGAGTTCCAGGTGACCACCAGCGTCGCTCCGGCGCAGTATGGCCGCGCCGGCGGCGCCCTGGTGATTGCATCCATCAAGTCCGGCACTAACACGATCCATGGGTCGGCCTTTGAGTATTACCGCAGCGGAAAATTCGACGCGAATCCGAACTACCAGTTCCTGGACGCCCCGCCGTCGCCGAATCCCCCCTATAACCGCAATCAGTTTGGCGGCTCTGCAGGATTGCCCATTCTGAAGGACAAGCTGTTTCTCTTTGGCGATTATGCCGCCTATCGTGAAGCGCTGCCCGTCGCTGCGTCGTACCATACCGTTCCCACGGCACTCATGCGTACGGGCAATTTCTCCGAACTCCTGGACACTGGACTGACCGGGGGCAGCTTTATTACTACGTTCCCCAGATGCGTTCCCAACGCAGGCGCCATGAATAATAACCTCGCCTTGTACAGTAAAGGCCAGATCTACGATCCGCAGACTTGCACGCCATTCCAGGGCAACATTATCCCTCCCGGCCGTCAGAACACGGCAGCCGTGGCTTATTTCAACGATTATCCCGCCCCGAGCCGGACCGACCGCGTTCTCGAGAACTATCTGGTGCATCAGCGCGCAGCCAACAAGTACAACACCTTTGACTCGCGTCTGGACTGGCATCCGACCAACAACGACATCCTGTTCTTTCGCTTCGCCTATGACAACTCGACGAATACGCTGACGTCGGTGCTGGCGCCCACCCTGCCAGCGGGCAGCGGTTCAGGATCGAACTACGTTCATGCGCGTGGATATGTATTGGGGTCGACGCATACATTTTCGCCAAACATCGTGAACGAGGCCCGACTGGCTTACAACCGCGACAACTTCGGATATCAGCCGCCCTACTACGGAGAGAACATCTCCGCTAACCTCGGCATCGTTAACGCAAACCGCAACCTCGGAACCAGCGGTGGCGCGCTGATTGGCGGCTATAACACGGAGATCGAGTACACCGGCGACTATGGTTTGTTCGCGGTGCCCGAGAACACCTACGAACTGACCGACACCGTGAACATCACAAAGGGTAAGCACGTCATTCAGACCGGCGGCACTTTCCTGAAGCGTCAGGTCGAGTTCTTCCGGCCGATTGCGGGCAAGGGCTTTTTCAACATCGCCGGCAACGGTGTGGACTTCACCGGCTACGAGCCCACCGAACTTCTGGTAGGCGGCGTGGACAACTATTCGATCGGCGCACAGAATGGCTACTTCGAGAACAACAGCCAGGAGGACGCATTGTTTGTCCAGGACGACTGGCGCTTTAGCAAACGTCTGACTCTGAACCTTGGAGTGCGGTGGGACCTGCTGACCTGGCCGTATGAGGAGCATAACTATCAGGCGGCGTTCAACCCCGACAACGGCACGGTTTGGCTGGCAGGACAGAACGGCATCTCGAGCAGCATCATCAACCAG
>Ga0210385_10000554_pt1 | contig 26073 bp, 18 predicted proteins | sample IncBWH26OmetaG_FD_160107 | JGI IMG/M metagenome (GOLD analysis project Ga0210385, IMG submission 160107) | Forest soil microbial communities from Barre Woods Harvard Forest LTER site, Petersham, Massachusetts, United States - Inc-BW-H-26-O ...
ATGTCGCTCGTCATGTGGTATTCGCCGTCGGCCCTGCCGTCGTCGTCCACGGTCTGTACAAGAAAGTCCTGCGTGTAGGTGAAATTGTCGCGCTCGGTTTTGAATTCGGATTCGTGCTGGGCGAAGGTCTGGATAATCTGATCGACGGGGACGGACGGCGGATCCTTGGATATGGTCGAGTTCTGCGCCCGGGCGACCGTGGGGCCATTCGCAGACGGAGCTGGACGCGGCGCCTGCGGAGGCACGTAGACTGGCGCAGGGGGCGCGTCTTGCGGAGCGGCAGGTGCTTGCGGTCCGGTAGCCTGGGCACGCAGGGGCGCGTGAAGGAGCATTGCAAGCAAGAGCAGTGATGCAGCGTGTCCGGTCATGCTGCTTAAATTTTTCGAAGCTCCGGACAACGACGTCTCCCGAGCGCTAGCCTTCAAAGTCTGTAGCCGTCTCACCGGCACTCCCATAGGAACGCGCCTGCGGGCGAAGGGTTGCTCACCAAACCGCCTGCCCCCGGCTGCGTCTCCTGGCAATGATATATCGTGCAGACGGCGGTCGGGTAGAGGTTGTTGTTGCCTGGCAGTTGCCCAGCGATTCTCGCGGGTGGAAAGCCGGGTGGTAACATTGCAGGATCGTGGGCCGTAGTAAAGATTTGAGTGCCGGGTGTTGAATTGCAATTCCGAGGGCAGATAAACAGATGAAGCCACTTTACGCGATCTTGCTTGGGATTCTTGCCGCATCGCCGGTTTTTGCGCAGACGCCAGCGCAGGCTCAGCCGAAGCTCGAGTTTGAAGTGGCGTCGATTCGCGCGTCGCAGTCCACAGGATCGGACCGAGTAGATGCCGGACTGCACATGGACGGTTCGCAAGCGCATTTGAACTCGTTCAGCCTGAAGAACCTGATCGCCATGGCATACCGGGTGCATGCCGATCGCATCAGCGCGCCGGACTGGCTTTCCAGCGAGCGCTTCGACATTAGCGCGAAGTTGCCGGACGGCGCGACCACCGACCAGATTCCAGAGATGGTGCAGTCTCTGCTGGCGGAGAGGTTTCAGCTAACGGTCCATCGCGAGAGCAAGGAGATGGCGGCCTACGCGCTGGTGCCGGGCAAGTCGGAGCTGAAGCTCGCACCCTCGCCGCCGGATTCGGCGCCGCCGGCGGCAGACGGTCAGGTGAATGTGGCCGCGTCCGGCAGCGCGGCGGGCGTATCGATCGACCTGGGCCACGGAAGCTCGTTCTCGCTTGCCGACGATCAGTTTGTGGTGACGAAGATCACCATGGACGTGTTCGCCGGCGAGCTCGCGCGCTACATGGATCGGCCCGTGGTCAACCTCACCGATCTGAAGGGCAACTACGATCTGACGCTGCCGCTCGCGCACGAAGATTACCTGGTGCTCCTCATCCAATCGGGGGTGAACGCCGGCGTGACGCTGCCTCCACAGGCGCTTCGGCTGCTGGACAACGGCCGGCCCGAGTCACTTTTCGACTCGCTCGAGAAACTCGGGCTTCATCTCGATGCGCGCAAGCTGCCCGTAGACATGATTGTGGTCGATAAGTGCCTGCAAACGCCCACCGATAACTAGGCTTCGCGGCTCAAGCGATTTTCCCATCACGTTTGCAACCGCCATGGGCTTCGTTTACGATGGGTGTCTTCGCGCTTTGAAGCTCTCAACGCTCGATGGGACCCGGCCAGTTCAAAGAATTTAGGAGAATTACATCAAGCTGAAGCTTGCCCACGTAATTGTTGCGCTTGTGGCCGCCGCGCCTCTGTTCGCTATGCCCGTGAAGGCGCAGGCGCCCGCCGCGGGACGTGGCCCATCGGCGGCGCCGTCCGCGGGCGGCACGCAGGCTCAGGCTCCAGCTTCGGGCGCGCCGGCAGCTTCGGCGACGGCTCCGGCCGCTGCGCAACCAGTCGACCCGGCGAAGGCTGCGGCGGTTCGTCAATTGATGGACGTGACCGGCTCTGGAAAATTGGGCGAAGAGCTGATCAATCTGATGACGTCGCAAGTGCGCACAGGCGTGGCGAACGCGATCCCGCAGAGCGACCGCTTGCAGCAGTTTATGGCGGACTTCAGCAAGAACCTGGCCACGAGAGTCACTCCGGCTCAGATCGACGACTCCGTGATTCCCATATATGCCCAGCATCTCTCTCTGGAAGACATCCAGGCCTTGGTGGCGTTCTACCAGACGCCCTCCGGGCAGCACGTGATCAAGGCGCTGCCGCTGATCATTCAGGAATCGCAGACGCAAGGCGCGAACATGGTGCGTCCTGCCGTCATGGATACCCTTCACGCGATGACCACGCAATACCCGGAGCTTATGCAGGTGCTGCCGCAGCAGGGCGCCGCTGCTCCGGCGCAGGGTCAAGCTGCGCCGCAAACCAAAGCTCCCGCGCCGAGCGCCCCCTCGGCGCCACCGCCTTCGCTGCGGCAGATTCCCTCGCAATAGTCGCTTCTGGATTGCGACGGCGTGAGGCGGCGTTATTTTGAACGGGAGACTCGGCCCTGTTCGTTTTCGTAATTGTCTTTGCCTTCGCATGTTCCGCCGTTAAAGTACGGAATTCATGGACTGGTCTCCGCTTTGGATCTCGCTGGCCACAAGCGTAACCGCGACGCTGGTGACGCTCGTCGTGGGACTCTCCGCGGCCGCGTGGCGCCAGGGGCGCAAGGGGCCGGCGATGGCGATGATCGACGGAGTTTTTCTCCTGCCGCTCGTGTTGCCTCCCACTGTGGTCGGTTTTTTCCTACTGCTTCTCTTCGGCCGCAACGGCCCGCTCGGCAAAATCGTCTCTGAGTTGGGCGCTACGATCGTCTTCTCTTGGCCTGCCACCGTGATCGCGGCCGCCGTGGTGGCGTTTCCGCTGATGTACCTGACGGCGCGAGCCGCGCTGGAACAGGTCGAGCCGCGACTGCTGCAAGCGGCTCGCACGTTGGGCGCGAGTGAATGGCGCGTGTTTCGAGAGATCGCGCTGCCGCTGGCCTGGCCGGGAATATTAGCCGGGACAATTCTCACCTTCGCGCGCGCACTGGGTGAGTTCGGCGCCACGCTGATGCTTGCCGGAAATATTCCGGGGCGCACGGCGACGATCCCGATCGCCATCTATTTCGCGGTGGAGGACAACGACGTGTCGCGCGCGCTCCTGTGGTGCGGCATCAACGCCGGAATTTCGCTCGTGCTGCTGGCCGCGCTCTACTACTGGACGCACGCGCAACGCTCCCGCCGAGCGCGGTGGGACACCCATTGAGATGACGCTCAGAGTCGAAATCGCGAAGCGCCTGCCCGAATTCGAGCTGGATGTGACGCTCGCGGCGGAGAGCGCGCCGGTCGCGATTCTCGGTCCTTCGGGTGCGGGCAAGTCCATGCTGCTGCGCTGCATCGCGGGGATCGAACGTCCGGACCGCGGGCGAATCACTCTAGGCGAGCGCGTCCTCTTTGATTCGGAGCGGCACATTCAGATTCCGGCGCGCACGCGGCGGATCGGGATGCTTTTCCAGGGCGATTCGCTTTTCCCGCATCGCACGGTGGCCGAAAATGTGAGCTTCGGCCTTCATGCGCTGCCGCCGGCCGAGCGCGCCGCGCGAGCAGCCAACTGGATCGCGCGCACGCATATTCAAGGCCTCGAACACCGTACGCCGCGCGAATTATCCGGCGGAGAGCACCAGCGTGTGGCGCTGGCGCGAGCGCTCGCCACCGAGCCGGACGCGCTGCTCCTGGATGAACCGCTGACCGCGCTCGATACTCACCTGCGCAGCCGGGTAGAAGCGCAGTTGCAAGACACGTTCTCCACATTTCGCCGCCCGCTGCTGCTCGTGACGCACAACATCGAAGAGGCGTATCGGTTGGGTGACAAGTTGCTACTGCTCGACCGGGGCCGCGTAATTGCGTTCGGCGCGAAGGAAGATATTTTTCAGCGCCCGCCCACACTCGTGGCGGCGCAGCTCACCGGCTGCAAGAATTTCTCGCGCGCGAAGCGTGTGGGAGAAAACGAAATCGAAGCGGTGGATTGGGAGTGCCGCCTGCGCGTTTCCTCTACCGCGGTATCCGGTTCGCGCACGATTCAGTACGCGGGCATCCGGGCACATCATATAGAGTTTGGCGGCGTGGATTTTGACGAGAAGGCGCAGAGTGGAGATGCAGCCGCGAATATCCTGCCCTGCCTGCCCGTGCGCGTTTCAGAGACGCCGTTTCGTGTGACGCTTTATCTCAGGCTGGATCAAGCTCCGGGAGATTCTGCGCCGCATCATCTTCAGGCTGAAGTCTACAAAGAGAAGTGGCAGAAATTCCGCGACCGCCCGTTGCCGTGGCGCGTGAGGCTTGCGCCGGAGCGGCTGCTTCTAATGCCGGAATAATCGCGCCTAAATGAATCGGGCCCTCCGCCGCGAACGCGACGGAAGGCCCGGGAACTTCGCTGACTGATCCAAATTAATTAGTGATTGTCGTGCCCCTCGTTGTGTTCTTTTTCTTCCTTCGGCGGGGGGTTATTGTGCGGCGGCGGCGCCTTCTCCTCGTGAACCTGGGTGTTATGGTTCCCGTTAGACGGCGGATGATTGTTCATGTTCTCGCCATGATTGCCGTTCTCTGTATGATTGCCGTTCTCCGGAGGATGGAATCCCGTATTCGCACCGTGCGCCCCGGTCACGCCCGGACCGGAAAAATTCCCGGGTCTTGACGTGGCTGCAACTGCCGGATGACCGTGATTCTCCGATGCGAGGAACGAACGGTTCGTGCTCGCTGCATGCTCGTGCTCCGTCTGGGCCGCGAGTGGCGCAGTGTGGTGCTCGTTCATGGCCATACGCTCGTCGGCATTCGGAGTCGCAGCCGTGCCGCCTGCTCCGCCGTTGAAACTCACGCGGTTCACCGTTGTATTGTTCACGATCACCGTCCTGTCGACGTAGGTGTTGTGAACGACCGTCACATCGACGTGGCTCACGGCGCTGTTGTATTCGAAAACGCCGCCATGCCAACGGCCGCCGACGAAGCCCACGCCGCCGTAGCCGAAGCCATAATTAATTCCGCCGTAGAAGCCGACGTGCGGGCCCCAATATCCGGCGTGCCAAAGATATCCGCCGCCACCCCAGCCCCAGTATCCAGGCGTCCAGAGCAGGCCGACCGGCGCGACCACCCACGTGCCAGGCACCCAGAAGTAGCCGTCAGGACCGTATGACCAGTAGCCCGGAGTCCAGATATAGCCAGGTCCCGGGGCAATCGGTTGGGCATACACCGGCAGTGCCGGCGGGCCGATGTGAATCGCGACGCCGACGGAAATCTGCGCCGTCGACGGCGAGGGGAGTGCAAAAACCAGAAGTGCAGCGATAAGCAACGCGATGAGATAGCTTTTGCGCATTAGGATGTCCTTTCTTATTGTTTCCCTTATATGGTTTCGATCTAGCCTATGAAAACAGTACTCCGGTTATGAAACACCGTGGCGGTCAGGAAGTTGCGGTGCGGCGAAACGGTAAAGACGCCCGGAATGTAGCTCGGGTCGGCCCCGCGTTGGCGGACGCCCCGAGGCCTTCCTCATTTCAAGTGTTTCACCCACTTGATGTCCATACCGTAGGTGCCGTTGATATCGCGCAGGAACACAACCGAGAGGTCGCGCTTCACCGCGTATTCCACCTGGATCATCTGGTATTGGTTCGACGTGGCTGCGTTCGTGGAATAGGTGATCGTAAGGTCGCGCGTCACCTGCTGCTCGATCGTCACGCGCGCGGCCGCGTTGGACTCGGTGGAAGTTTCCGCCACAAACGGGTCCACGCTGAAGTGGCTGATGCCGAAAAGATGTTCGATGCGGCCGCCCAGGCCGCTGGAGATCGCTTCCGAAAGCAGCGCGGTCGCTCCGTAGTTTTGCGAAGACGTGCCGGACATCAATCCGGCGCTCTCACCGGTATTGCCCAGCGCAAGTAAGGCGACGATTTCGGAATCCGGCAGTGGCGGATCGGAGCGGTAGTTCAGCTGCAGTCGGCTGGCCGGTCCGGTGAAGTCGATCGTCACCTGATATTGGCTGATGGTCGTGCTCGCTTCGATGTTGAGCACCGGATCCAGACGGAAGGGATTGCCGAAGTTAATGTCGCCGCGCGTGAGCGTGTAATTGTTTCCGCGGAAAACCATTTCGCCGCTGATCAGATGCACGTCGCCCAGGATTACCGGCCGGTCCCAATTGCCACGCAGGCGGACATCGCCATCCATATCGATCTGCGCCCCGGCCCACTCGATGCGCGACCCGGCCGTAGTTTGCGCGGCCACATCAAAAGTGAGATTCCGCAGGAATGTAGACGACGACGGCGGCGCAATGGACGACTCGGACGCCGCTGCAAAAAACGATGCCACGTCGACTCCCTCCGCAAAGAGCACGCGCTGCACGTTGACGTTGCCCGTCAGAAGCGCCGCGTCCGTCGTGCCCGAAAGGCGCAGCGTGCCGTCGGCGAGCCAGCTCATTCCCGTGGGATAGCGAATGCGCACGGTGGACGCAACCGCGCTCACGTCAAAGCGCATCGGTCCCTGCCCATAGGTGAGGCTGCCATTCAATCGCAGCTGGCCGCCGCCAGCCTCGGCCGTCAAGCCCTGAAAAGTCAGCCTGCTCTGATCAAACACAAAATTGCCGTTGATCTTGCTGAGTCCGACGGGAAAATCCGCGTAGGTTCCCGAGGCGTCCTGCACCTGCGCGCGCCCTGTAATTTTCGGGCTGGACATCGTTCCACCGATGGCCACGTTCATCGTGGCCTCACCCTGGCTTTCCAGATCGGGAATCAGGCCGCCCAGAAGGCGCAAGTTTGCCCGCCCCGCCAGCGTGAGGGCGAGAGGACGGTCTGCGTCGAATCGAGCCGAACCGCCGATCTGCAAGTCGGTGTCCGTGCCGTGTAGATGCGCTTGATCGATGCGCACTTCGTTGCGCGTGTAGCTCAAGCGAATATTCTGGTCGTTGGTGAGCTGCACCAGTTCGTACGCGAAGGAAACCTGCGAAAGATCGGCGTCCGCCTCGATCGTGCTGGAATGGCGCAGCGAACCTTTCACCGCGACCGTGCCATCCACGCTGCTGTGGCTGGTGAGACTTCCCAAATGCAGCCCCGCAACGATGAACGGATCAAGATCGAATTGCTGAATCGTGAATTTTCCCGTCAGCGGGATATCGCCGGAGAGTGTGGCCGTCAGCTGGCCCTCGAGCTTGCCGCGGGATAGATCGGAAGTGAGCGTGACCGTAGCCGTCTGCCCGTCTGAAGCGACGTGCCCGTGGAACGCTCCCTGCGTTTCACTTCCCACATGCAGACCGGCCAACTGCAAATCGCCCTCGGCTACCGGCGCACTGATCGGCCCGCTGCCCTTCAGCGTGAAACTGAACTGTCCCGCAATCGGAAGCGCCTTCGTTTGAATCAAGGCGATCCTCGATAGATCGACTCCCGAGCCCGCCAAATCAAATTCCGTGTGCTGGTCCGACGAACGGTAAAGCACGCTTCCCATAACATGTCCGGGGCCGGCGGCAAGATCCGCATCCGTCAATTGCAATGTGCCGTCCTGCCAGTGAACGCGCCCAGTGAGCCGGTCGAATCGAAGGCCCCTTGCGGAAATCTGCGCGAACGTGAAATCGGAATCCAGCACCGGCGATCCCTGCGTGCCGCTGCCGTGAAGGCTGCCGCTGAAAACGCCGGTGACGGGATAGTCCGTGCCCATGATGAGCTGCAAGTCTTTGCTGGGCTCGTTGTCAATTTGCGCGTCCAGGCTCCAGAGGCTGGCGGGCAGAAAAGCCCAGTTGCCGTCAAACTGCAGATAGAGCCTTAGATCTTGAATCGACGCGGCGCCGGCCTTGCCCTGGGTATTCGTCAGATGCAACGCATCGTTCGAATAGTCCATGTCGCCGTCGAGTTGGTCCCACGCATACGGGCCGTAGCGCGGATTCTGCGAATGGATGTGGCCCGTAAAAGTCGGCGCGGCGATGGGGCCGGTGAGCCGGCCGCGCCAGTCGGTGGTGCCGCTGATAATTTCTGGTTGCGCATCGGGGCCGCGAATCGTATCGATAAAATCGTCCCATTCGGTCAGATCGTCCGCGTGAAGTTGAATGTTCAGCGCGGAGTCGTCGCCGCCGCCGAGCGTTCCGTCAAAATCCAGTTTCAGGCGCGGGCTGGTGATTTCGCTTTGCGTGAGTTCCACGTTCTGGCGATCGGCCGAATAGTCATAGGTAATTTGCGCGGCGATCGGAATTTTACCCGCTGCGAGCGCGGCAGGCGCGGACCATTGCGACGTGCCCTGCGAATGGAAATGCTGGAAGTTCGCGGTCCATGTGTTCGTCGAGACCACGTCCATCGAGGAGTCCCAGTGCAGTGGAGCTACGGGAAAATTCGGATTGTTCAGCGCGGCAAAAACACCCGCAAGGCGCGCCCCGTGAAGATGGGTCTGCGTCTTGAACGTGAGGTCGGCGAAATTCATGTCGAGGCGGCCATCGAGCGTGCCGCCGAAAGCCGACGCGTGCAGATTCGCCACGCTCAGCTTGTTTTGCGCGATCGCATAGTTGCCCCACGACGCCATTCCGCCTTCGTGGAACCACACATCCTTCATGCGAACGTCGTGGCCGTTGTAGTATCCGCTCGCAGTCCATTGGTTTCCTGCGTAGCGTCCATCCCCGGAAAACTCGGCTGTGCCGTCCGGAGTTTCCGGCTGGCGAACGATGGTGCGCACGTCCGCCAGCGAGAGGTGGCCCCGGTAGTGAAAATCCCAATCGGGCGAGGCGAAGCTCGCCAACTCGGCGCGCAGGTCTAACTCTGAGTGTGGAAGCTGGAGTACGAGTTCATCGAGGTCGAAGGAATTGCGATGCAGCGTGAATTTCGTGCTCAGGTTCACCAGGAACGGCGTATCGCGCTGCGCCGCGATCCGCACTTGCTGCCAGCTGAGATTTCCCACGTAGGAATCAGCATCACCGGGGAAGGGACCGGCGGGTGCGCTCTCAGGATGGTCGTAGACCATGCGAAACCCCAGATTCTGGCCGCGGACATCGAGCGGCACGCGGCGGTCGTTGTAGGTCAAGCTGCCGGCATTTAATTCCACGTGGCCCACGGTGAGATCGAAGAGTGTCTCCCGCCAGGGCTTCGTGGTTGCGCTCACCGGCGGTGTCGGCACGTTGGTGCGGCCGGCCGCGTCGTAACGAACGTAAACTTTCGGGGCGGCGAGGATCAGCCGATCGAGCGAAACCTTGCGGCTGAAGAACGACACGATGTGGATGCCGATTTCGACGCGGTCCGCGTGAAATAGCGGAGGCTCGGTGGGCGATTCGAGGCCGTGCAGCGTCAGATTGTCCAGATCGGCGTGCAAGTGCCAGAGCTGGAGTTGAAAGCCGCCCAATTCGACGCGCGTGCCGGTCCTCTGCTCGATCTGCGCGATCATTTGCCGCTCGATCCAGGGATCGATGATGCCTTTTCTCACTACGTAAATCACCGCCAGCACGCACAGCGCAATCAGCAGCATGCTGCCCGCCGTCCAGTGCGGCCAGCGGAGCTTCACTGGGCGCCATCCTGTCCCAGCACGTCGATTTCCAGGTGCGAGCGCGTATCGTCCAGCCACTGGCTGGCGCGATCGCTGATCGCTTGCTGCACCAGCACTTCGCGAATCGTGTCCTGCACCGCGTCCAGCCCGGGGACGGCCTCGCCCTTGGCTTTCAGCTGCGGCGCAAATTGCTCGTCGTAATATTTCTTCACGGCCGCGTCGTCTATCTCCGCCGCGGGACGAAAACGAAAATCCAGAAATCGCGAAAGGTAGAGTTGCGCGGCCAGCTGGCGGCGGATCGCGGCTTCTGTCAAGCCGGCCTGCGCGGATCGCTTGGCGAATTCGTCCGGTGAAGGAAACTGTTTCACCAGCTGCGCGTAGGCGTTGTCCACGTCGCTATCGGAGGGATGCGGGAAGCGCGCGGTGTCCGCCTCGCCGCGGACGATCCACTGGTCGCAGAGTTCGCGGATAATTTCGTCGCGCGATTTGGAAGCGCCGTCCACCAGCATCTGAAAATCGGCCAGCTCGCGGACTTCGCTCTCCGTAATCACGTCGGTGTCGATGCGCGCGGCGATGCCGTCAATCGTCTGCGCGCCGCCATCCTGGGCGGACGCCGGTGGGGCGGCTTCCGCTTGCGAGGCGGCGTGCGCCGCGTGCCCGCCTGTCAAGCTCGCCAATAACAGCACAAACGCGCGCATTGTGATCGGCGTCCTCATCAGAAGATCGACCCGATGTTGAAGAAGAATCCGAAGTGCGGCAGATGGAAAGTTTCCGTCTGCGTCACAGGAGGCGCGCCGGTGGTTGTGGTCACTTGGTATTGCGCCGGATTCAGTTGGTAGCCGATGTCGAAGCGCACCGGCCCAACCGGAGTGGGATAACGCACGCCGAAGCCGACGGTATTCGAAAAGTAGTTCAAGTCGTTTGTGCCCGGTGATTTCCAGCGCAGCGTGATGCGATTCACGTCGCTATAGACGTTGCCGCCGTCATAAAAGAGCGTGCCGCCCAGCTGGTTCCCCACCCACGGCAGCTTCATCGGAAAGCGCAATTCCTGGTTGAGCGTGAGCAGCGCGAGTCCGCCGATGGGAAATCCGGTTAGAGGGTCGCGCGGCCCGGCTTGGTTCAGGCTGAAGCCGCGCAACGACGCTCCGCCGCCCGCGAAGAAGCGCTCCGGCAGCGGGACCGTGACGCACGAAAGCAGGCAGCTCGGATTATCAGGCGCGACTGTGTTGCGCAACGGCTGCTCGTAGCCGAAATGCAGCGAACGCGCAAATACGAATTGCCTGCCGAATGGGTAGAACGTGGAATTTTGAAACGAGAAGCGCAGAAAATCCGCGCTCGATCCGATCGCCTTGATCGCGTCGCTCAGATCGACCGTATTGAAGCTCCCGCTCGAAGCGTCGGCCGGATTGTCGCGGCGGTCGCGCGCGTAGGTCACATCGAACCCCGAAACCAGCGTGGGCTGGCTCAGCAGCGGAATCTGCTCCGGGTTGATCGTCTGATTGATGTCCGACGCTTTCACGCGGCGATAAAAATACTGATAGACCATCGAGCTCGACGACGACATTTTCTCCACCAGATCGAGGCCTCCCTGGAAGCGTGTGGAGGTAAACGTGTCGATGTCCTGGCTCTTGTCGGCGTACGCCGTGAATTGCAGCGTCAGGCTGCGGTGATTCATGAAATTCGCCGCGCTGTAATTGCCCGTGGCGCGATATTCCAGCGTGCTGGCGCGGCCGGTGAACGAAAGCGTCTGCGCGCGGCCGAACATATTGGCGCGGGCAATTTCAAAAATTCCGCGTGGACTCGCGCCCAGCGTTGTGCCATTGGGATTCGAGCTGCCGCCGGCGATGCGCTGCACTTCGAATCCGCCGCCGTAGCCGATCGTGTAGCGATTTCCTTCGCGCGTTTCCACCACCACGTTCTTGTCGGGATCGGTGCCGTCAGGATTCTGCGGCGCGATCTGCACACGATTGAAAATCCCCAGATTGTAGAGCTGGCGCTCGCTGTCGAGCACATCGCTTTCGCGCAACGGCCCTTCCGCCTTCAGCTCCACTTGCCGCGCGATGATTCCCGGCCGCGTGTATTGATAGCCGGTCAGCAGCACTTTCGCCACTTCGATGCGCGGGCCCTCGGTGATGTGATAGATCAGCCCGATCCGGTTTGCGCCTTGATCGTTCAGAATCTGCTCCACGAACGTAGCCTGAGGAAAGCCGTCGTTGTAGTAGTAGGCCAGGATATTGTTGCGATCGGCCGCCACGCCTGCTTCGGAGAACGGCTGGCCGTCGGTCGAGCCGATGATGGCGAGCAAGTTGTCCGTCGACGCAGCCTCATTGCCCACGATATGCAATTCCGAAATGCGCGTTTGCGGCCCCTCCACGATATGAAACTTCACCACCAAGTCGTTCTTTTTCCCGCTGCTCGTGTCGTCCGCTTCCGGAGTCACCTGCGCCTGAAGGAAACCGTTGGTCAGGTAGAGGCTTTGGATGGAATCCACATCGGCGCGCATCAGCTGTTGGCTGTAGCGCCCATACGCCGCAAACGACGCCGTTTGCAATTGCAGGCGTCCTGAAATCAGCGCGCGGCTGAAATAGTGATTGCCGTCGATTGCAATGGCCACCAGCTTGAAACGATCTCCGCGATTCACGTTGTAGACGATCGACTGCTCGCCTTGCGTCGCCCCCGGTTGCGAGCTCACTTCCACGTCCGCGTCGAAATAACCCTGGCGTTGAAAATAGTCGCGGATATTTCGGCGTCCCTCTTGCAGCAAGTCTTCGTCCACCGCGCCCTCGGCGTAGATCGGGAGCAGCTTCTTCCGCTCGGACTTGCTCAGATGCGCGCCGTTCACATCGACCGCGATCTTCGGGCCGGCCGTAACGTCCAGCGTGAGAGGAACCGTGTTGGACGCCGAATCGTACACGCCCGGCGTGATCAGCGCTGACGCCCCCAGATATCCCTGATCGATCAGAAACGTGCGCAGCTTGTCGCGGCTTCGCGTAATCCTCGCCGAAGTCAGTTCGGCCTTGCCTTTTTTATCCACGATCTTGGCGCGGCGCAGAATCTCCGCATCGGGATAGCGGGTCTGGTTTTTCATCACCACCGCGCCAATGTGCGCACGCGGCCCAGGCTGCACGTGAACGTTCACGTCCATCTCGCGCGTATCAGGGTTGGGACGCAAATCGTAGGCAACATGCGCGCGATAAAAACCTTCGTCCTGCAGCGTTGTTTCCAGCCGCTCCACGCCTTCTTTTACCGCGCCTTCGCGAAAGGGAGCGCCCAGGGTGAGGCGAATCGCCGCCTGCGCGGCCGGCTCGGTGGGCGGCTCCTTCAGTCCATCAATGCGAACCACATTGTTGTAATAGCCGCGTGTGACGATGAAATCTACCAGCAGACCGCCCGTTTCGCGCGCTACGGTCACGCGGATATTGTCGTAATCCCCCGTGGCGTAAAGTGTGCGAAGGCTCTCGCGCTCGGTGTCATAATTAAATGGATCCCCTGCTTTCAGCGCCAGCGCCGGAGTTTGCGGCGTCGCCGCCGCCGCGCTGCTGTCCTCCACGCGAACCGCCGCGATTTTTTGCCCCTCCCACTGCACACCTTGCGCGCGGGTCCCCGCGCAAATCGACGCATAAAAAAACGCCAGGACGGCCAGCCCTGGCGCTAATTTCGCGCCGCATCTCGTCAGCTTCTTGTGTATTGTTTTCGCAGCCTTCATCGCCCAGGTTGAGAGACCAAGCTCGAGAGACCTAACGTGAGAGAGAAGGTTAGCACACGCAAGTTGCCTGCCCTGTCGTGTTTAAAGCTAACTAGCGTCGAATCAGGAACGTGCAGGCGGGCCTTTTCGTGCCTTCAGCGGGCGTAGGCGGCATCACGGCGAAGCCGCAAAAACGCAAACGTAACGCTCCCCAGGACAAGCACCGTGCCGATTCCGATGATCGCGTAGATGTGCTGCCGCATCACCGTGATGATCCAGCGGCCGTAAAGGAATCCGAGCAGTCCGAGAATCGTGTAACGGATGCCGCGTCCGATCGCCAGAGCCGATAGGAATTTCCCCCGCGGGTATTGGCTCGCGCCCGCCACGATCAGGAACGGCACCATGGGGAACGGAGGAGGAAGCATCGCGGGCACCACAATCGCGGTGAATCCCCAGCGTTCAAAGATCGCTTGGAACGTCTTCATCTTGGCGCGCGAGATAATCTTAGTCAGGTGGCCCTTGCCTTCCCCCTGCGCCAGGCGATAGGTGATATAGCCGCCGACGAGCGAGCCAAGCGTCGCCATCAGCACGTAGTAAGGCCACCAGGTCTTGCCATTCGCGCAGAGAAGGACGGTAATCACGTCCATGCTGCCGGTGACTGGGATCACCGAGTTGTCGAGTATTCCGAGGGGAATCAGCCCTAAGCCGCCCAGATGATAGAGCCAGCGAATCACCCTTCTGGAAACGGTTCGCTGCGCGATCAGAGACAGGGTTGAGACGAGCAAGTCTGCTCCTCGCTGGGCCGGGCGCCAGAATTCGCGCGCTCACTTACCAGAGTACGCCGCTCCGGCGAAGGCAGAGAATACCTTGAAAACCCGAGACTTAGCACCGCTGATCGCGAATTGTCTGCCGCGTTTCACGATGCCTTCTGGCCGGCGATGATCGTCGCCCGTTGATTGATTTCCCTCCAATCGGCCGACGAGTTCCCAACCCGACCGGCTGCGGTTGATTGCAATAGCGCATTGATCGTGATAAAGCTGCTGGCCGTCCCGTCTCGCTATAAGGAGCCTTTCGTGCAGATTAGCCGACGCCTCCGCTCTACGGCCCTCGGGCTTGCACTGTCTCTTTCTCTTGTGGCCCCCGGCATAGTCGACGCGCGAATTATAAGAATTACGATCACGTCGCGGACGGTTGCCTTCAACGGCCAGACATTTGGCACGGCCGGCCAGTTCGAGAAGATTAAAGGAGTCGCAACGGGAGAGATCGATCCGGCGGATCGCCATAATCTCCTGATCACGGATGTCCAGTTCGCGCCCAGGAATGCCAAGGGACGCGTCGAGTATCGGGCGAATTTCACGCTCGTAAAGCCGGTCGATATGAGCAAGTCGTCCGGCGTGCTCTTCTATAACATCGTCAATCGCGGTGGCCATGGCGGCCCATCCGAATTTCACGTTGGCGGCGATCCCGGCGACGGTTTTCTCTACAAGCTCGGCGAAGCGGTTTTGTGGAGCGGCTGGCAAGGAGATATCCCGCTCACCACGGACGGCTCGGATCGCGAGGGCATCGACGTGCCCATCGCTCGCAATCCCGACGGATCACCGATCACCGGTCCCGTATGGGCCCGGCTAACGGACGCACGCGGCAGCACGCAATCGCTGCCGGGAGCGAATGGCCGCACTCCGGCGAGCCTCGATACCTCCCTGGCGAAGCTTATTTCGGTGGCGTCGGAGACGCCCGAGGGCACCCAGAGTGGCGTGGTCCGGATTGCTGTTTCTGATTGGGCGTTTGCGGATTGCCGCACGGCCCCGTTTCCGGGCACTCCCGATCCCACGCGAATTTGCCTGAAGGATGGTTTCAACCCAAATCTCTTGTACCAGCTTGTCTACACCGCCAAGGACCCGTTTGTTCTGGGCGTTGGCATGGCGGCGACGCGGGATCTCATTTCCTTTTTTCGTTATTCGGAGAAAGACGACGCCGGGACAGCGAATCCGCTCTTTGGTACAATCCCGCATGTGATCGGCATGGGCAACTCCCAGTCTGGCCGTTTTGCGAAGGCATTCTTGAATCTCGGCTTCAATGAGGATGAGAACGGAAAGATTGTCTGGGACGGATTGAACGCGCGCATTGCCGGAATGATGGGCGGCTTCAACATCCGCTTTGCCCAGCCGGGCGACATAGCCGAAATGTACGATCCGGGCGCGGACGGCCCGCTCTGGTGGGACGACTATACCGACAAGGTCCGCGGACGGCCCGTGTGGGGCATCCTGCATCGTTGCAAGGTCACCAATACCTGTCCCAAAATTACCGAGACGTACGGCGGACCTGAGTTTTGGTACAGCCGCGGCTCCGTCGGCATCACGGGAACGACGGGAAAAGAGGATCTTCCGCTACCCGCGAACGTTCGCCGCTACTATCACCCCGGCACACCTCATGGCGGCGGACGGGGAGGCTTCGCTCTCACCGCACCACCGCCGCCAACACCAGCCGGGCCAGGTCGAGGGGGACCACCGTCTGGCCCGCTCGCTATGAATCCGAATCCGGAACGCGAGACAGACCGCGCTCTTTATGTTGCGCTGGTCGATTGGGTCGTAAACGGGACTTTACCTCCGCCGAGTGTCTATCCTCATCTGGGCAACGGCACGCTCGTGCCCGACAATTCGGCGGCGATCGGGTGGTCGAAGATTGCCAACCAGCCGACGCCAGACGGCGTAGTCAATCCGGTGCTCGATTATGACTACGGGCCGTCCTTCCGTTATAACGACGACTCTGGCGTGATCACAAATGTGCCGCCAGTGGTTAAGCGTGTGATCCCAACTTTGGTGCCCAAGGTAGACAGCGATGGCAACGAAATGGGCGGCGTGCCCTCGCTCTTGCAGCGCGTGCCGCTGGGTACGTACACCGGTTGGAATCCGATTCCGAATGGCGCGTTGCAGGGCCGGGAGAGATCGCTCGCTGCCGGCTACATTCCATTCGCGAAGACGAAAGCGGAGCGCCTCGCCAACGGTGATCCGCGCCTGTCGATTGAGGAGCGTTATCCCAATCCGGATGCTTACTACGCGGCTGCGGTGAAGAGTGCGAACGACCTAGTGCAGGCTCGATTCCTCTTGCCGGAGGATGCCCTTCGCCTGCTCAATCAGATGTACACGGAACTGGAGGCGAGCAAGCTGTTGGAACAACATTAGCGAGTGCAGCAGGACGAGATCGCTTTGATCCCGCCACGGTCGTCGATCGGTATCGCGATTCCTAACCGAGACGGCTGAGCAGAACGATCCAGCCTGCCAGAGTGAAGATTCCAAGCACGTAGCTCGCGATCAGGCTGGGGCTGGCCGTCGGCGGACTGACGTTGAAACCTTTGCCAAACACCAGCCCAAAAAATCCGCACGGGATGGCGCACATCAGAACTGCGGCGTGAGTCACGTCGCGCGGCACGCCAACCAGGGTGGCAACTCCCAGGAATAACGCGGGTTGCAAAAAGTTCTTCAGCAGCACAGCCCAAACAACTCGCGCGTTCAGGGCGAACCTTTGCGCCGAGACGATGAGACCCGTAAGAAAGAGCGCTGCTCCCGCGGTAGCCGCGCCCATCACGGTCAAGCTCCGGTCGAGATACGACGGCATGTTGAACTTGATCAAGGCAGCGAGGATGCCTAGCATCGGAGCCCAAACAACCGGCCTTGTTACGGCGCGCCACATCGAGTTGCGAACGCGCGTAGCCAGCGTAAGTGCCTGCCCCGCAGACGTTCCGCTTTCGAGGATGGCGAGGGTGACGGGGGATATGGTCATCGCGCCGGTTGCGATGCCAATCGCGGCAATGTTGCCTGCCTTTACGCCGTAGACAGCTTGCAACAGCGGAAGTCCTATCGCGGCGATGTTGGGAAAACTGAGTGTCAGTGAAAGTACCGCCGCGTCCCCGGACAAGTCCTGGCTTAATTTGCGTGAGCAAAAGTAGCTGGCGGCATAGACGATTGCGAACACTATGGCCACGGCGCACGCGAGCATTCCCTGGCCCGCCAATAGGTCGCGCCGCGTGCGGGCAATCGTCAGAAAGAGTGAACACGGAAGCGCAAAGCTCATCACGAACGTGATGAGGCTCCTGACGTCCTTGTTGTCGACGACCTTGCGCTGGCCCGCTAGATATCCCAGCAGAAGACATGCGAAGACGGGGATGAGCGCGTCGGAGAGAACCTGAATCAAGAGAACTCCTGCCCCTCGCCAAGATTCGAAATGACTCGCGAAACAGCCCGCAAACAATCCAACACGAATCACATGAAATCAACAAGAATCCATAGATGGGGGCAAAGGCGAGCGCTAAGAAGGCAACAGCGAGGACTCGGGTCGGCGGTCTGTGTTCATTGGCGGCGCTCTACGGTAAACTGATTAATCGGGGCGCTGATCGGGATGCAGGAAGGTAAAGGGCTGCTGATTGTCTACACGGGGCCGGGCAAGGGGAAGACTACCTGCGCCCTCGGCACCGCTTTCCGCGCGGTTGGCCAGGGGCTCAGGGTCCTGATGGTCCAGTTCATCAAGGGGTCGTGGCATTACGGCGAGCTGGACGCGGCCAAGATGCTGGGCGACGACAAGTTTGAAATCCGCCCCATGGGACGCGGTTTCGTGAAAATCGGCGGCGCGGACGCCGATCCTGAGGACATCCGCCTGTGCGATGAGGCATGGCGCTTCGGCCGCGAGCAGATTTACAGCGAGAAGTACGATTTGGTGGTTCTCGACGAGATCAACTACGTGATCAGCTATAAGATGCTCGATGGAGGGCAGGTCGCCGAAGCCCTCGCCGCCCGGCCCGAACGGGTTCACGTGATTTGCACCGGACGCAACGCCCACCCGAAATTGGTGGAGGCAGCCGACTTGGTGACGGAGATGAAAGAAGTGAAGCATCCCTACACGAAGGGCATACTGGCCCAGCGAGGGATCGACTACTAAATTCGAAGGTTCATACGATGGCTTGGTTCAAGCGCGATAAAAAGTCGATCGAGAATCCCACTCCGGTGGACGAGCGCCGTGTGCGCACCGAGGGCCTTTGGGAGAAATGCCCGTCGTGTCGCGCTACGATCTGGAAGAAAGATCTCGAGGAAAATCTAAACATCTGCCCGAAGTGCGAGTATCACTTCCGTATCAACGCCCGCGAACGTCTGCAGCTGCTGCTCGACGACGAGCCTTGGATCGAGCATGACGCGGATCTCGCCTCCAGCGACCCGCTGCATTTTTCGGACACAAAGCCTTATGCTCGGCGCTTGAAAGACGCCCAGGAAAAGCTCGGCATCGCCGACGCGATCCTCACGGCCGAAGGCCGCATCGAGGGCCGGCCTGTGATCTGCTGCTCGATGGAGTTTGCGTTTATCGGCGGCTCGATGGGCTCGGTGGTCGGCGAAAAGGTGGCCCGCGCGATCGAGCGGTCGGTCGATAAGAAGATTCCGCTGGTCATCATCTCCTGCTCGGGAGGCGCCCGCATGATGGAAGGAGCCGTCAGCTTGATGCAGCTGGCGAAGGTTTCCGCCGCGCTTGCCCGGCTCGATGAAGCGAAGATACCGTTCGTCTCCGTGCTGACGGATCCCACCACCGGCGGCGTTACGGCGAGCTATGCAATGCTCGGCGACCTGAATATTGCCGAGCCGGGCGCGTTGATTGGTTTCGCCGGCCCGCGCGTGATCGAACAGACGATTCGCCAGAAACTCCCCGAAGGCTTCCAACGCTCCGAATTCTTGCTCGAACACGGGTTTCTGGACGCCGTGGTGCCGCGCAAGGAGATGAAAGGCTACCTCTCGCAGGCCCTCGGCTTCTTCCTCGATTGATCATGAACTACCAAGAGTCCGTTCGCGCGCTGCTCTCACTGGGCAGGGAACTGTCCGCCCCGCGCCAGCCGGCGCAAAGCTCGGCTCCGGGCGCCGCAGTCCAAAAATTCGGCCTCGAGAACATCACCACCCTCTCCGCCGCGCTCGGGAATCCGCACCGCAGCGTCCCCTGTGCCCATATAGCCGGCACCAACGGTAAAGGGTCCACGGCTGCCATGCTCGAATCGATCCTGCGCAGCGCGGGATTGCGCACAGGTCTCTACACCTCGCCACACCTTGAACGTGTGAACGAACGTATCCGCATCAATGGCGAGGATATAACCGACTCCGATTTTGCCGCCGCGTGGACGCGCGTTCACTCTACAATCGAGCAGCGGATGGCTTCGGGAGCGCTTGCCGCGCACCCGACTTACTTCGAATGTGTCACCGCCGTGGCGTTTCTTGTGTTCGCCGAAAAGAAGTTGGGCTTTGCGGTCTATGAAGTGGGGTTGGGCGGGCGGCTCGACTCCACAAACATCGTCACACCCGAAGTCGCCGTGATTACCTCGATCGACTTCGACCACGAAAGCTTTCTGGGCCATTCGATTGCCGAGATCGCGGCCGAAAAGGCGGGAATTATCAAAGCCGGCGCTTTCGTGGTGAGCGCCGTAGAGCGGCCTGAGGCCCGGGCCGTGGTCGCCGAGCGATGCCGCGAACAAGGTGCGCAGCTGATTGAGATCGACGCGGCCTATCAGGTCACTGCGCATAGCTCCGGAGACCACTACTCGGCGATTGCGGAGCCACGGGGAAGCTCAGGACCGGTACTGAAACTCGACCCACGGCTGCCGGGCCGCTTTCAGCTGCGTAATGCGATGGCGGCTGCCGCCGCAGCCCGCGTTCTCGCTGGACGGGGCTTTCCAATTACTGACGGAGCCATCGAACGCGGGATTCGCACCGTGGATTGGCCGGGCCGCCTGGAGAAACTGTCCCATCGGCCGGTGGTGTATCTCGATGGCACCCACAATCCCGCCGGCGCGCGCGAACTGGTTAAATTCTGGGACGACAATTTTGCCGACCGCCGCATCTTGCTTGTCTACGGCACCGTGCGCGACAAGGCCGTGGACGAAATTGCAGGCCTGCTCTTTCCGCGCGCCCAGCACGTGGTGCTCACCGCGCCGGGCCAACCCCGCGCAATTTCGGCTGAAGTATTGGCCGAAATGGCTGGCCATCTGGCTCATTCCTATCAGGTTGAACCTGATCCACAGCGGGCTCTCGATCTTGCGCTGGAAATGGCTTCGCCGGGAGACGCCGTCTTCGCAACCGGTTCACTGTATCTGGTAGGAGAGTGGAGGACTTACTGGCGTGAGCGTAAAATGTCACTGGAAGCCTCGACGCCGGCCTTCCGTCATTCGGAGTGACCATCTCCGAATTTTCATAATGGAGAATCGGTAACGTTGGAACAGAGTAGGGCATGCGCCGGTTTTGATAAGGCACGCTCAGTTCGTAAGAATAATCCTTCCAGGATCGCAAAGAAGCCAATTTGGGACTACCGCGTCTAACATCACCAAGGTATTAGTGTCCTATGACGACTCGCGACGAACGGCGCAAAGTACTGGAAAGTTTTGGGCGTTCTCCCGCGCTGCTCTCGTCCGCGCTTCGGGGATTCCCGCGAAAAATGTGGTTACACAAGCCCTCTGCAGAGCGCTGGAGCATTCACGAAATCATCCTGCACCTGGCGGACAGCGAGGCCAGTTCCTATATTCTGTGCCGCCATTTCATCGCCGAACCCGGTATCGCCCCGGTGGAATTTGACGCCGGACGCTGGGCAGATTCGCTGGGCTATTTCCATCAGAGCACGCGCGAGGCGCTGGAGATTATTCGCCGTCTGCGGCGGATGACGTATCAAGTGCTGGTCGCGCTGCCCGAACCGGTGTGGTCGCACACGATTGTGAATTCGAAACATGCTGAGATCAGCCTGGAGCGTTGGGTCGAAATGCAGGAGCAGCATATTCCGCATCATGTCTCGCAGATGCGGCAGAATTACATCGCATGGCTCGAAGGCCATCCACCCCGGAAGGCCGCCACACATGCGAACGCCGGGCCCCGTGCATTGTCGATGAGCGCCTGCTAGCTGAACAATCGATTCGTTTTGGCGTTTCAGGGCGTGTTGCTGTCGTCTTGAAACGGCATGTTTGTGATCGGTAGCATCTCAACCGATCCGTCCGGCTCCCGTTCAAGAGATGGCGCGTACTCTCCTAAGAGTTCCCGGTGCCACCACAGCCCGGTCTCGCGCTTCGTCTTCATGTCCGTGAACCAATACTGATAGAGCACCGAACGCACGCGAACCGGCGGCGCGCCGGCGAACGGATTTCCGGCAAACAGCGCCACCACGCTGGCATCGTTCCTCAGCAGACGTTCCTCGGTCCAAACTACGAAGCGGTATTGCGGCCACGATCCCAACGACGCGAACCATAGATTCCAATCGAAGCGAGGCTGGTAGGGCGCATAGATGCCGGGCGGCTGGTTCATATCCTGCGGCTTGTAGCGAAATTTATAGGGAGTCCACGTTTTGCCGTCGGTGGTGCCTTGAAACTCGATTTCGCGGCGTTCGGCAGTCATGGTGCCGAAGAGGTGATAGTCGTCAGCGATTCGCAATTGCTCGATCGAGTCCGCCACTGGCCCTGGAGTGAATTGGCCGCGCGGAAAGAGTTCGTCGAGCAGCTTTTCCGTGGTGACGTAGAACACCAGCGCGAAGCAGAGCCCCGCGAACATCATGCGCACGGGCGCGAGCCGCGTGCGCCACTTTGCGCGGGAGTCTTCCACGGGCGGCGTCGCGGCTGCAGGTGGATCGACAAATGCGCGCCATTTTGCGGGGACGATCCATTCGATGATGCGGTCGTCCAACAGCAGAAAGCCCAACGAGAGGACGATGTAGTTAAGAAAGGCGTAGTTCGCGGTGAAGATAATTCCCATCTCGAACGGCGTGACGATGCAAAAGCACGCAATGCGCACGCGGCGCGGCAGGAACACCATCCACACAAGCAGCAGCTCAACGGACAGAGTGAGCGCGACCGTGGAAGCGTGAAACCAGTGCGGCAGATGCTGCGCGTACCATCCGATCCACGTGGGCAACGGGCCGTTCTGATAATACTGGTCCATCGCCGTGAAGTTTCGCCACGAAGGATCGCCGCCCTTCCATTTGGCCACGCCTGATTCGAAATAGATGCGGAACCATTCCCAGCGCAGGAGGAAAAGGCTGGCGCGCGAAGCGGGATGCGTCCGGCCAAGACCGGGACGCACGCCTGGAGGCGCGAAAAATAGGCAGATAAATCCCGCCTCGAGCAACATTCCGTCTGACTGATAGCTCGAAAAATCCTGCGCGGCGCTGACGAACGAGACGAAGCACGCAAAGCAAATCAGAAGTGAGGTGCGCGGCCACAGGTTGAGGAAGACGAGTATCGAAGCGATCAGGCCCAGCCAGACCACCACCATCAGCGCGCGGTCGCTCGACCCGAGCCAGAAAAGAGTCGGCGCGAAGTCGTATTTCGATCCCGGGAAAGTCTGCGCCACAGCTTGCAGATAGTCGCCAGCGGGCAGCAATCCGTCCGGGCCGATCAGCCCCTTGATTTGGAAAAGCAGCGCATAGAATGCCGAGAAGTAGATGAACCCGAGCGCGCGCAGAAAAATCCACCGCGACCAAAGGTGGCCGCTGCGTCCTTCCCGCGGCGCTTCTGGCCCCAGGAGCCACACCGCCACATCGCTAAGTAACGGAACCATCGTCCGCGATTATACCGAGCGTGGCGGGGGGCCGGGAGCGCGCGCTCATTTAGGCGAGACGATCCAGATGCCGCTAGCGAGTTGGAGCCGGTTCGGTGCGTTGCTCTTCTTCAGCGAGTTTTAGGAATCGCGGCTTGGGGACGGCTTCGAGCAATTCGCGTCCTTCCGCGTGGTCGATCAGAAACTGCTGCGCGTTGAAGTGAAATCCGTTCCGCGAGGCCCCGTTGCGGTGCAACTCGTAGGCTCGCAGATATTCGCCGCCAGGCTGCAGCAGACGCGTCTTGGCAGTATCGGCCAGGTAGGGCGCCAGCACTCCGCCGATGATGCGTTCGCAGAGCGCCGCGTCGTGGATATGGAACATCACCTCGACGCGCTCGTAAATATTCCGCTGCATCCAATCCGCGCTCCCGAGATAAACCTCGGGTTTCCCGGCATTGCCAAACACAAAAACCCGGCTGTGCTCAAGAAATCGGCCAATTACACTTCGCACGCGAATGCGGCTGCTCAACCCGCGTACGCCGGGGCGCAGGGCGCAGGCCCCGCGCACAATCAAATCAATCTGCACGCCCGCCTGCGACGCGCTATACAGCGCCTGTATGATCTTTTCTTCCAGCAGCGCGTTGATCTTCGCCACGATGAAAGCCGGGCGTCCGGCGCGCGCGTTCGCCGTCTCGCGCTCGATCAGCGTCACCACGTTTTTCCCCAGATTCAGCGGCGCCACGAATAGCGGCGCGTATCGCGGCCGCTCGGCGTAAGCCGTCAAATAGTTGAAGACGTGATGCACGGCCGAAGTGAGCCGCGTGTCGCTGGTAAGCAAACTCAGGTCCGTGTAGAAACGGGCGGTAGACGGATTGTAATTCCCCGTGCCGAGATGCGCGTAGCGCCGGATTTGACCGTCGGATTCGCGCCGCGCCACCAGCGCAAGCTTGCAATGCGTCTTCAGCCCGACCAGCCCGTGGAACACCTGCACGCCCGCCTCTTGCAGATTTCGCGCCCAGCGAATGTTGGAAGCTTCGTCAAAGCGCGCCTTCACCTCGACCACCACCGCGACTTCCTTCTTCGCCGCCGCCTCGATCAACGCGCGCACGATGGGCGAGTTCTCACTAGTGCGATACAGGGTCTGCTTGATCGAGAGAACGTCCGGATCGTGCGCGGCGCTTTCGATAAAACGCACCACCGTGTTGTAAGACTCGTACGGATGATGCAGCAGAATATTTTGCCGCCGCACTGTCTGAAAAATCGAAGCCGCACCCGGCTTCAGGGACAGCTCGCGCGGAGTGAAAGGACGGAACTTTAAATCCGGGCGTGGCGTCTCCTCGTAAAGGTGAAAGAGCCGCGAGAGGTTGATGGGGCCGTTCACGCGAAACACTTTTTCCGGCGACAGGCGGAAGTTTGCCACCAGCCGGTCAATGATTTCCTGGTCCGCGCCCGCTTCGATTTCCAGGCGCACCGCCTGCCCCTTGCGCCGCCGGTGAAGCTGCATGTCCACCGATTCCAGAATGCTGCGCGATTCCTCCTCTTCCAGGTAGAGGTTGCTGTTGCGCGTCACGCGAAACGCCGCCGCCGAAAGGATTTCGTATCCGTGATAGAGCCGCCCGGCAAACGCGCGCACGATTTCGTGCAGGAAGACGTACTCAACCGTGCCGTCTTCCGAGGGCACGCGCACCAGGCGCGGTAAGGCGCGCGGCACCGTCACCACGCCCAGGTACGTCTGCGAGCCTTTGCGTTTGCGCTTCACCAGAAAGGCCAGGCAGAGAGCCTTGTTCAACACGTGTGGAAATGGATGTGCCGGATCGATCGTCACCGGCGTCAGCAGCGGATCCACCGTCCTGGTGTAGAACTTCTCCACATACTCTGCGGCGTCTCGCTTCAGCTCGGGCATGCCGAGCACGTGGACGGATTCAGCAGCAAGCGCCGGAGCCAGCCCTTCGCGCCAGCAGGCATATTGTTCGCCGACAAATCGGTGGATCCGCTGCGTCAGCTCCGGCAGCACTTCAGCAGGGAAGCGCCCGTCCGGGCCAGGCTCCTGATTGCCGTGCTCCACCTGCTGCATCATGCCGGCCAGCCTCACCTCGACAAACTCATCCAGGTTGCTCGCCGTGATGCCGAGGAATTTCACGCGCTCAAGAAGAGGATTGCTCGGGTCGCGCGCCTCTTCCAGCACCCGCTCGTTGAACTGCATCCACGAGAAATGGCGGTTAAAAAAAAGCTCGGATTCCTTGAATTTTTGGGAAGTCACGCGTAGCCCCTGAGCGGGGCAGAGTACCTGCGGTGTGTTACGGGCGTGTTACTAGGAGCTATTAGAAAACTGGATTTTGGCCGAAAAGAATCAACAACTATCCGCCTCGTGCCATACACACTCGTAAATCCAGCCCGCCGCGGCGGGCTGGGAAAAAGATGGCGCGAAGCGCCTTCCGCTCGCGGCGTTTTTCCCGCGAGCTTTCGATCCTTATCTCAGCTCAATAGAGTCCCGAACTCAACAGAGTTGTGCAATAGCCTCTACCGCGAATAGACGGCGGGCAGCGAACGCAGATACGCGATCACCGCCTGAGCGTCCGCCTGATTCATGTGATAGATGTGCATCGGCGGCTGAATCGCAAGTCCATTAGGACCGATGCCGCGCTCCAAAATGTCTTCGCCCTGCTGATCGGTGAATCCGACAAAGCCAGCCAAGCCCGGCGCGCGATTGGCCCAATTCGTCATGTGGTGCACGGGCTCGATCCAGATCGGCGCGCCCTGCAATTGGCGCGACTCGTCGAGATTGCCGTTCTCATCGCGGGGGGTGTGGCACTCTTCGCACATGGCGATGTCTTCGACGATGTAGCGTCCGCGTTCGACGGCGCCCTGCGGCGCGGCGGCAGCCGCAGCTTGCGCAGCCGGGGTGCCTGCGGGACGTGCCGAAGTGGAACGCGAAGCGAGCAGCGCGGCGCACGCGATTGCGGCGCACAGGATCGTCAAGCCAAGAGCCAAGCGAAGTTTTACATTCATCGGAATCTTTCCTAAAACCAGTTGTGGACCGGTACGAACACGAAAGTATCCCAAAAACGGCGCGGCGATGTCTACGCTCTTTGTGAAATGTGTTCGGTTGCCCCGGGGATGGCGCGGCGCGCTGGCACGCCATGTTGCAAGCGAGACGAGCAAATGCGAAACTTCGTGCGCGGCCACTGAGGCCGCCTTCCGCCAGCGAAAATTCATGCCGATCCTCACAAGCTCCCTCGACCCAAAATCCGAGAAATTCAAGGCGAATTCGGCTTCATTGAAGGCGCTGACAAAAGAGCTGAAATCGAAAATCGACGCGGCGAAAGCCGGCGGCGGCGAAGCGGCGCGGAAGAAACATCTCGACCGCGGCAAGCTGCTTCCTCGCGATCGCGTGGCA
>Ga0210385_10000555_pt1 | contig 26023 bp, 24 predicted proteins | sample IncBWH26OmetaG_FD_160107 | JGI IMG/M metagenome (GOLD analysis project Ga0210385, IMG submission 160107) | Forest soil microbial communities from Barre Woods Harvard Forest LTER site, Petersham, Massachusetts, United States - Inc-BW-H-26-O ...
CCTCCTTTGTATTGCGTTCATCCGATCGGCGGCGGTATCTCTTGTTACCGCTCGTTAGCCAATTATCTTGGATCTGATCAACCAGTCTACGGAATCAACGGTCCGGAATTAGGCGGGGTTGAGGAATCCCACCAGAGTTTCAAAGAAATGGCGCGCTCATATGTGGCTGCCATCCGGAGTTTTCAACCGCTCGGGCCTTATCTTCTTTGCGGCTGGTCTTATGGCGCGGTTCTGAGTTACGAGATAGGATGTCAGCTCGCGGCCCAAGATCAAGACGTCGCGCTGCTCGCTTTGTTAGACATGGGCGGATCTGCCGGCATGACAATTCCGGTAATCTCCAGAGACATATTGATTCTCGCGCTTGTCCGCGAGCTACAAACTGCCGCCGGCAGCACTGCCGAACCGCTCATAAGCCGCGAGGAACTCCTCGCTCTCAAACCCGACCAACGCTTGCCACATGCTCTTGAGATACTAAGGTCCGCAGGCCTTCTATCTTCCTCCACAAGCGTTCAGTTCCTCGAACGGATATTGTCAGGCTATCGGGCCCGTCAAGAGCTCCTGACCGGCTTCACACCCCAGCGCTGGAATCGAAAACTGACGCTCTTTCGAGCTCAGGAAACCGATGAAGAGCTGATCCGAATGGACCCCGCGCTTGCGCCCTCCCGTGACGCCGCCTGGGGTTGGCAAGAGTTCTGCTCCCAGCCAGTCGAAGTGCATCAGATCCCAGGTAACCACAACACCATTCTCCAGGAGCCATATGTCGGCATGTGGGCTGGATGTTTGAAATCTTGCATCGACGCTGCCCTTGACAAACAGGACCAGTGCATCCTCGCTACTGAAGCCCTCATATGATCCAACTTGTTGCATTCCTCTGGTCCAACTCCAAACGCCTTTTCCTGTTCTCGCTTTTCGGCGGTCTTGTCGGCGGAATTGGTGAAACTGGCCTGATCGCCCTTGTCCATAGAGCGTCCGCGGGACGTGTCGGCTCAACCTTAATTTGGACTTTTGTCGCTCTTTGCTTGCTTCTTCCGGTTTTTCATTTGGCGTCCAATAATGCGCTCGTCGCGCTCGCCCAGCGCGCAACCGCAAAGCTGGTCCTCCAACTCGGCGGGCGTATTATCGAAACCCCGCTTTCCCGAGTCGAAGTCGTGGGCCCTCCCCGTTTGCTGTCGGCTCTCACCGATGACGTAAGCGTTGTAAGCCATGCACTGTCCAATATCCCGACGCTCTTCCTGAACGGCACCTTTCTGTTGGCCTCCCTCGCCTATCTGGCTTGGCTCTCTTGGCAGGCAATGCTCGTCGTCTTACTCGCTACCATGCTGGCCCTCGTTGCAACCTATCTCGCTTTTGGGTGGGGCATGCGAGCTGACCAATCCGCTCGCACATCGCTCGACAAGCTCTTCGACCATTTCAATGGCTTGATTTACGGCATCAAAGAACTGCAACTCAATCTAGCTCGCCGTCGCTCCTTTATGTCGGACCTGCTTGAACCCTCAGCGGACGAATACCAGCGCCGGAACTTAACCGCGACTACTATCTATGCATCACTCTGGAGTGGGCTTCAAATGTTCTTCTTTGCCCTGATTGGGGTGGTCGTCATCGCACTGCCCGGCAGGCTCGGGTTGAGTTATACCACTGTTACCGGCTTCGCCCTCGCCCTGTTTTATCTGCTCACGCCTCTCGGCATGTTGTCCGGTACGCTTTCGGTTATGGGGCGAGGCCGCACTGCACTCCTCAATCTCGAGTCCCTTGGTTTCTTGATAGGAGAACAAAAGGCGCCTGAAGGCGGCGAACGGCTACCCGCCGTATGGAAACAGCTAGATCTTATAGACGTTCGATATACTTATTCTCGTCCGGACGGACCTGGCTTCTCCGTTGGGCCCATCAACCTGAGTTTTTCCCCTGGCGAGCTCATCTTTATTACAGGCGGCAACGGAAGCGGCAAAACTACCTTGGGCAAACTGCTCACCGGCCTATATGCGCCGGAATCAGGCGAAGTACGCCTGAACAATCGCCCCGTCACTGACGAGACTCGCAGTGAATACCGCGAATACTTTTCGGCGATCTTTTCCGATTCCCACCTTTTCACCCGTCTGCTTGGCATAGATGCCTGGCGCATCCAGGCGCACGGGCAAGAATTCATTGAGATGCTAAAGCTTGACGGTAAAGTGCAAATTCAGGATGGCGCATTTACTTCTGTTGCCTTGTCGCAAGGGCAGCGTAAACGTCTCGCTCTCGTTACTGCTTACTTGGAAGATCGCCCTATTTATCTGTTTGACGAATGGGCTGCGGATCAGGACCCCCACTTACGCGATACCTTCTATCGTCGCTTTCTGCCCGAGCTGAAGGCCCGGGGCAAAGCCGTGTTAGTTATCAGCCACGACGATCGATATTACTCGCTGGCGGACCGCCTCATCACCCTCGAATACGGTGCTGTTCGCGAAGACCGCTGCCTGGCTGCCCAGGTTGTCTCTTGACCTTCCGTTCACCTCGACTCTCGTGTTTGCCCGCTTGCAGCACTCAATTCGCGCCTGGAGCCAAAAGCTTTCAATTGTCGACTCTGCCTTTGAGGAGGAGATGTCAAAGCCATGGGATCTGCGTCAGCAAGACCTGCTGTTTCTGTTATACCGGGAGCGCTATGTCTGTGAGACGGTCATCTCCGAACTGCAGCAGGTGATGTCGGATCTTACGTCCAGCGATTAGCATCATGCCGGAGACGATTAGCATTCGTTCCTGGGGCGGTATTGGCGATGCCCTGCTCGCCACACCGGCCTTCCGGGCGCTGAAAGAAGAGCATCCTGGAAAACGCCTGTGCGTTTATTGCGTCACTCGATCTCATTATGATGTGTATTTACATAACCCTTATATCGATGCTCTTAAGCCCCCGAGCACGTTGACCGAACTGCGGCATAATGCCATGAATACACTCGGTCTGCGGCTTTCTGCAAAAGAGCCTTCGTATGGCCTGTTACTCCCGGCTTTGTTCTATAGAAAGTCCGCGCCTGCCATCATCGCGGAAATGTTGGGAGTTACTCTGCGGTCCGAACAATTAATTATGCGCCTGACCGATAAGGAGGAGCACGCTGCGCAAGACATACTTGCTAAGTATCACACTCCCGTTGCTATTCATATCACGTCTCATTTCTCCTCAAACCAGCATTGGCCTCTGCGCAATTGGGAGGAGTTGGTAAGTCGTAACCCCGACATTACTTTCGTTCAGATGGGTCTGGAAACGGAACCAGCGATTCGCGACGCTGTGGATTTACGCGGAAAGCTCTCTCTGCGGATGTCGTTAGCGATCCTGAAGGCCGCTCGCAGTTTTGTCGGAGTATGCTCGGTCTTCTCACACGCGACCAACGCCTTTGGAACTCCCGGAGTAGTTCTGTTCGGGCCCGCAACGCCAGTCATTTGGGGGCATCCGAACAACCTGAATCTGTATAAGAAGCTGCCGTGCTCGCCGTGTAATGATATTCTGCGCGCCGATCCGTGCCCGTACGCGACACCGTGTATGCGCGCCATATCGGTCCAGGATGTTGAGAAAGCTCTGCGTCAGCAGACAGAGCAGTCAACGCTTTCAGCCTGTTGTATATGATCGATTCCCTCCGGAGCGCCATTTACTCTGAATACCGACGCCGTACGCCGGCTTCTAAGGTTTACTTTGGCGTTGCACAGCGCTCGCTTCCGGGCGGTGATACGCGAAGTAATACCTTCTTCTTCCCATACCCTACCTTTATCCGGTCCGGAGCTGGAAGTCATCTGGTCGATGCGGACGGGAATGAATATCTGGATTTTGCCGGTAACTATGCGTCCATGATTCATGGCCACGCGCATCCTGAAATCGTAAATGCCGTTGAGATGCAACTCCGCCGTGGGGTCGCGTTCGGATCGCCTCTCGAGCAACAATCCGAGCTTGCCGCAGAGATCTGTAGCCGCGTTTCCAGTATCGAACGCGTCCGCTTCTGCAACTCCGGGACCGAAGCGACGCTCAATGCAATTCGCGCTGCAAAAGCATTTACAGGCCGAAACAAAATTCTAAAGATGGAAGGTGGCTTTCATGGCACTCATGACGCCGCCGAAATAAGTGTCGCCCCAGCAAGGTCAAATGCCGGCCCAGTGACTGCACCGGCGTCGATCCCTGCCACTGAGGGACTCTTCCGAGGCGTGCCGCAGGACGTCGTCGTAGCTCCCTTCAACAATATTGAGGCCGCCCGCGCGATTCTGGCACACCATGCCGCCGATCTCGCGGCCGTCATCATTGAGCCGGTCATGGGCGTAGCCGGTATGATTCCCGCTACGCGAGAGTATCTTTGCTTTCTTCGCGAGGAAACGAAGAGATATGGAGCCCTGCTGATCTTCGACGAAATACTGACCTTACGTCTTTCCTTTGGCGGTGCACAAGAGGCCTATGGAATCCGGCCTGACTTGACCACGCTCGGAAAGATCATTGGCGGCGGTTTTCCGATCGGCGCATTCGGGGGCGCTGCTGAAATAATGGCTCTGTACGATCCCCAGGCCGGACGGCTCTACCAGAGTGGAACGTTTAATGGCAATGCTATCGCGATGGTGGCCGGTCTAACCGCACTGCGCCTTCTCTCAAGCAAGAAAATATCTGAGCTCAATGCTCTGGGAGACCGGCTTCGGTGCGGCCTGACACAAATACTCGCTCAAAGCAAGCTTGGGTGGCATGTTTCCGGTAGCGGATCGCTCATGCAGATTCACACAGCTCCAGGCCCGTTCGTCAACTATAGGGATACCTTGGCTGCCCGTGCGGATGAGGCGCGCTTGTTACATCTGTATCTCCTGAACCACGGACTTTTTCTGTCGCCGCGTAATTCCGTTGCGCTATCTACTTCACTGATAGAGCTAGAAGTAGATCACTTTCTAAAAGTATTTGAGTCCCTTTGCTGCTGCATCTCCCCGAATGTTCTCACTCTGCGATCGTAGTTAGCTCTTCAAAAGTCTCTATGGAATACGTCAGCCTGGGGAAGGCGGGTATTAAAGTCTCACGGCTCTGTCTCGGCTGTATGTCCTATGGCCTGCCAGGCTATCAACCTTGGGCTCTGGATGAGAACGACGCTCGCAATCACATTCGACAGGCGCTCGACCTCGGTTTTAACTTCTTCGATACGGCGGATGTTTATTCCTACGGCCGTAGTGAAGAGATCCTTGGACGTGCTCTTAAAGACGCGCGCATTCCCCGCGAACATGTTGTTATTGCTACTAAGGTGTTTTTCCCTCTCGGTAGCGATCCGAATCAGCGCGGCCTTTCTCGAAAGCATATTCGTGAGGCCATAGACGCCAGCCTTTCCCGTCTGGGTGTTGATTACGTAGATCTCTACCAGGTGCACCGATTCGACTGCGACGTCCATATCGACGAAACCCTGGAAGCGCTCGATCAGGTAGTACGCAGCGGAAAAGCCCTGTATCTCGGAAGCTCTTCTATGTACACGTGGCAATTCGCAACCATGCTTCATCGAGCGCGCGAATTGGGTCTGCATAGCTTCGTTTCCATGCAAAATCATTACAACCTGATTTATCGGGAAGAAGAGCGTGAGATGCTTCCGTTCTGCCGCTACGAAGGCGTCGCAGTGATCCCTTGGAGCCCTCTTGCGCGCGGGTTTCTGACCGGCAATCGCTCAGGTCAAAACGGCGGCGAGACCACTCGCGCCCAGACTGATAAATTTGCCCATCGCATGTACTACGATGATTCGGATTTCGCAGTTGTTTCGCGGGTGACAGAGATAGCAGCGGCCCGGGGCATATCCAATGCGCAGGTAGCGCTCTCCTGGCTACTTCATCAGCCCGGCGTAACATCTGTAATTGTGGGCGCCAGCAAGCTCCATCATCTTACTGAGGCAGCCGCCGCTCTCAACCTGCCGCTCTCCGACAACGACATGGCTGCCCTTGCGGAATGTTATCGTCCACATACGGTACTTGGCCATGGATATGGCGATCCGTTGGGCGTCCAGGCAGCACAAGCCGGGCACGCCATTACCGGCCGCTCACTTTCTGGTTCCTTTAACTAACATTGATCCATAAGTGGATACACCCATGAGCTTTTCAAATGGCATCCCAGAGCTATCGTTAACATCCGAGCTAGATACGACCGCTTTGCTTCGCATGATGTCCGACCTTGAATCCGCCGTTCGCAGTAAGATTTTGGGACCGCAAGGCGGCGTTCCAACGTTCTTCGACAATGTCGTACTTAGTGGCATTCGTATGAGTCGCGATCAACATACAGGTATCCCAGCGAGTGCCGGAGACCGCGACGATGCCACCGGGCTATTACTCAGGTACGTAAAGTTCAAATCCCGCCCGCGCTTCTCGCGATATTCTGATCGCAGTGGGGAGAGCACGGCCTGGGTTCCGTTGCCCTGGGAGCCATCTCCTTTACAGCTTGAGGCTACGCAAGGCGTCGAAGACTGTCTTCTGTGGCGCGGATTGCCGCTCTTCAAATCGGTCTATGATTTTGCTATTTATCCCATGCTGCTCTGGGATCTACAGCCGGCTACCATTTTTGAGCTCGGATCAGGCACGGGCGCGAGCGCATTCTGGTATTCGGACATTATGCGAATGTTTAAACTCCCGACGCATATTTATTCGATTGATCTGAATAAGCTGTCGTCTGATGATCCACAAGTCTCGTTTCTACAGGGTGACTGCCGCGAAATTGAGACCATTCTTCCTTTTGGCACTCTCGATGATCTTCCTCATCCGTGGCTGATCATTGAAGATATGCACGTCAATACGCTCGGCGTTCTTTCCTATTTCGCGATCCAGGCAACCAAACGCGACTATATAGTAGTCGAGGACAGCCGCTCAAAAACCGATGATCTCGCCGCCTTCGACGGCCAGTATGGCCACCTCTTCCGTGTTGACACTCGCTACACGGACTTTTTCGGCCGAAACGCTACGTGCAGTGCAGACTCCATCTTTGTCCACGTTTGACGAGGCCGCCGTTGCCCAAACTCTTCTACTTCGCGTACGACCATAACGAGGCTAGGGGTGGCCAAAAAGACACCTATCTGCACGTGGATCTCCTCAATAGGAATGGCTTCGAAGCCTACGTGCTTCATTCGGAAAACGGCTTCAGGCTCAATTGGTTTGACAATAATACACCTGTTGTCGGGTTAGACAACTTTGGGCGTATTTACGAAAGCAGAACGGATTACGTCGTTCTGCCCGAAGACCTTACTCTCGAATCAGGCGCACACTTCGGCAAAACAATCATCTTTAACAAGGGTCTGTATAACGGGTTCGTCGCGCTTGGCCATCGAACACCTCTGCCTTATTTATATCGCTTGCCCGAAGTCAAGGGCGCTTTTAGTGTTTCTGAACACAACGCTGCGCATCTACGCTTCGCCTTCCCGAATCTGCCAGTCTACCGCGTCGCTCTCGGAATTGACACTGATATTTTCCGCTATGTAAATGCGGCGCATAAACACCGCCAGATTGCATATGTGCTCAAGAACATACCCGTGCTCTCGACCGTATATCACATGCTGCACGCACGCGCCGAAGCCGGCTTAAATCAGCTCCGAACCTACCGCTGGGTTCCGCTGCAGGGCTTCACTGAAGCTGAGGTATCGCATTGCCTTCAGGAGTCGCTTATGCTGCTCTTCTTGAGTGTCGAAGAAGGCATGCCCAGAACCGCCCTGGAAGCAATGGCCTGCGGATGCCTTGTATTAGGGCATGGGGCAGGGCCGCTGCTCGAACTTCTTTTGCCTGAGTTTCAATTCCCGTACGGAGATTGCATCGCGATTGCAAGGTCAATCGAGGGGATTACTAATAACTTCATCGAACGTCCTGATATGTTTGCGAGCTCCTCCGATAAGAGTCGCGCCATAGCGTTGCGATATTCGAAACATCGAGAGCAAGAAACGGTCCTGTGCGCCTGGGAGTCGATTTTTCAAAAGGATTTGACATATGCGCCTAAATGGATGGCGCTTACTTGAGAAATGCTGGTCATATGTCTGAAGACCTGTCTCTCATCGCTGACGAGTTCTTTACCGCCTTACAAGCGCGCTGTATTAGGGCGGACAGAATTGGACCCAATGTATGCCTGGAGCTTGAAAACGGCACCGTTACAGGAGCCGGTGCTGTCTGCGATGCATTAACGAACGCGATCCGTCAGGTGGAAGAGATTCATGTCGGCCCGCTCCGAACCAACGGCACTTCCGCCGGAACGTGGCTGCATATGCGCCAGAGGGGAAACGATTCCGCAGTCCCTTTATGGGTTGATGTGAATGTGCGGAGTCGCGTAATTAATCGTATCGCTGTTACGCCAGGCTGGCTAGAAGGCAATCCCGAGCATTCGCCAAGTAGAGTGCGAATCATCACATATCATCGCTTCAATCGTGATAACGCAGTGTCAGGCCTGCGCGCCCAATGTGAACTTTTGGCTTCCGAATACAGGCCAATGTCTATAACTCAAGCGTTTGAACCGGACACGAAGCAGTCCTCCGTCACTCCGCCTTCCATCGTCGTCTCTGTTGATGACGGGCATGCGGATTTCTATTCTGTTGCTGCGCCCATCTTTCGTTCTTATGGGATTCCAGTTGTGTGTTTTGTTGTGACTAGCTTCTTGGACGGTTCCTGGCTCTGGCCGGACGTAGTTGATTATCTGATCGAGACATCATCCTGTGTCGACATCTCGATTCCGCTGAGTTTTGGTTCTCTTGGCCCGCTATCACTTACTAGCGTGGCGGAGCGCCGTGAATCATCGCAAGTGCTCAAGGAAGCGCTAAAGATGATACCGAATGCCGAACGCTGCCAGGCCATCGACTATCTTCAGCACGCCGCAAAATCACCTTTGCCGGAGACGCCGCCTCAGCATTTCGCGCCGCTTACCTGGAACCAGGTTCGGGAGTTAGCTGCGACAACTGCCGTTACTTTCGGCGCTCATACTGTCTCGCACCCTATTCTTTCCCGAATCGAATCTTTTGATCAAATCCGATTCGAGGTGCTTGGCTCAAAGGCACGGATGGAAGAAGTTTTAGATATGCCGGTCTCCCATTTTGCCTATCCCAACGGCGGCCCTACGGATTTTGATGCCCGCACGCTCGAGGCCGTGCAGGACGCCGGTTTCAAAACGGCTGTGACAACCATTCCCGGAACCAACACACAGGAGAGCGCACCCTTTCATCTCCGCCGGATCTGGGTTGAGCCCTCGCAGTCTGAGAATTCCTTTAGGGCGCGCCTCAATGGCTGTGTTCCAAAGCTCGAATTTCACGATTCACTCTCGCGCGATCTCGCCTTATGATTTCTATTGCACTGCAACGGTATTGGGAAGAGACGATCGCGACTCCGCGATACGCAGACAAGAAGCGGCTGCTGCGATATGGACAGAAAGCCTACTCGCAACATGACGAGGATGGCATCATAGCAGAGATTTTTCGTCGTATCGGTGCCACAACTAATAGGTTCGTGGAGTTTGGGGTTGGATCGGGTATTGAAAACAACACACTCGCCTTATTGGTAAGCGGCTGGTCCGGTCTATGGGTCGACGGCAACCCTGACAATGTCGAGCAATCTCGAAAGTTCCTCCGAACTTACCTCGACGCTGGCCGCCTTCAAATTGAGCATTCCTTTATTACTCGGGAGAACGTGAACGGCTTATTGGAGGCTTTTTGCCCTCCCGGCGAGTTGGATTTGCTGAGCATCGATATCGATGGCAACGAATATTGGATTTGGGAACAGATACATCACATCGCGCCTCGCGTAGTAGTGATCGAATACAATGCTACCTGGTTCCCCCCGCTATCGCTGACCATCGCCTACCGGGATTCTTTCGTATGGGACGGTTCTAACTATGTAGGCGCGAGCCTCAAGGCACTCGAGATTCTTGGCGCCCAGAAAGATTATAGCCTCGTCGGCTGCGGTTTCGCAGGAATTAACGCCTTTTTTGTAAGATCGGACCTCGCCGAGCAGCATTTCCTGGCGCCATTTACCGCCGAGAATCACTTCGAACCCGCCCGCTACTGGATGTATCGTGCGTCCGGTCATCGAGCTTCGATCGGTGAGCTCCAGTTGGTCTCTACGCCGCTTCCGGCTCGGATCTCTCCTGCAAAAGCATCCATAAACGACTATCGCAATCACTTACCGTCACCGCGAGCATGATTATGTTATCAAGCCGAGCCTCTTTCGCCGCCCTAGCTGCTCTAGAAGCGATGTTCGTGATTCAGCTACGAGCAGAAACCACCATTGATATTGGAAACATCCGCTCGTCGGCCTTTCGGATAGATATCCCGGAAAGGTGGAACCATGATCTTATTCTGTATCTCCACGGTTACACCACAGCCCCAGTATCGTTTGATCGCGATCGACTCGATGATGTCCTCCAGCGTTTCGTCGATCGTGGATATGCGATCGCGCAGCCCGGCTTCTCCGCGGGCGGTTGGGCAGTCGCGGAAGGCAGCACTGCCACCCTTGAGCTCGAAGACTACTTCACGGCCCACTATGGAAAGCCCAAGCGCACCTATGTGGCGGGAATGTCTCTAGGCGGTTTTCTTGTTATGGTGCTCCTCGAGGAGCACCCGGATCGGTTCAACGGCGGGTTGGCCCTCTGCGCGCCTTTGGGTTCCGCAGATTGGTTCATGGCGCGCAGGGTTTTCGATACTCGCATCGTCTTCGATTTCTATTTCCCAGGCCTGCTACCTTCGCCCGTAACGCCTTCCTCGCGTGGCTTAGAACCCTCCGTCGGTCAGGCCCTCGGAGATGCACTTGAGCACAATCCGACAGGAGCGCTCGCCATCAGATCCTTTCTCGGAGTTAAGTCCAATGCGGAAGTCGCATATCTTGCCGTTTTCTTCAGCGGCATACTTGACGATGTAATTCGAAGATCCGGCGGCAATCCGTTTGACAACAGCTCCACCGTCTATCGAATTCCAGGTCAGCCGGATCTGGACCGCGCGCTGAACTCAGGCGTTAAGCGCTTCCGCGGCGATGCGCGGGCTCAACAATATCTCAAGTCATACTTCCCAGCTACCGGAGTACTCCAGCATCCGCTTGTGTCGGTCGTCACCGTATATGATCCGCTTATTCCGGACTGGCTTACAAATAGCTATGAAACGCTCGCTGAGCGGGCGGGGAGCAGCCGTTTCTTCGAACAGTTGATTGTCAACAAAGACGGTCATTGCGCTTTTGATGGGGCGGATGTGCAATCGGGATTCGCCCATCTAATCGCCCATGTCGAACAGTAACCAGGATTTTCCAGAACTTAATAGCGAAGGGCAAACTCCAGTGGGTTTCGACATCTGCGCAGTTGCGCCTCTTCCAGAGAAGCACTCTTTGCAGAACAAACTCATGCAATGGGATGAATGGCAGGTCCTTCTTGCAAATGTTCCGGCGGTCCTATTTCGCTTGGATCGTAACGCAATCTTCACACATATCGAAGGAGGAGGTCTGCGGCTTCTCGGCCTAGATAGTGCAACCCTGATGGGCCGCTCGGTTTTCGAGATCTGTGGAGATGACACGCCGTCGGCGGCGGATATACGCCGGGCCTTCACGGGGCAGGTTTGCGTCGGGATGATGGTTCTTGGCCAGGGCCTCTTAGATACAGCCTATGCCCCCTTAAGGGACACGGCCGGGTCGGTGATAGGGCTTGTGGGCATTGCGCTGGACGTTAGCGAACGGCTAGTTTAACGCGATACTCGGTTGCCGCATTTTGAACACTTACAAAATGATCCCCTGGTCAAAATGAGCTGCACAAACAAAGGAGGTTCCTGCGCCGCGCTTCCATATAAGTCGTGACCGGCACACAGTTTTTCTATTCCGACGACAACTAAGCGATTGCTTGTCATAGGCTGAGTTTCGCCTGGCTGTTCCTCGGCGGGCTGCGCTCCCGCTGTGCCAGCCCCGCTTCCCCATTCCCCTCAAATTTGCAGTAAAGTCATCTTGTCGGTCAAATGTCCTTTTATCGGCCAATAGTGCCTTCACTGCTCATCTCATATAGCCGGAGGGGAGGTCCGCAAGAACTCTGGCTTCGTGTTCTTCAGTTGTCCCACGATCCAAAAGCATTATCAAACCTAACAAAACAATCATGAGGATTTATGTCGACAATCGGTATAGCATCTTGGTTCGCAATACAGACACGCTTAAATATTGAAAAGACAGTCGAGATGTCCTTGTTCACAAAGGGTTATGAAACCTTTCTCCCTACCTATAAACAGATAGACCGGGGACCTGCTGGAAGCTCGATTCGCGAGAAGCCGCTTTTTCCCGGATATCTCTTCTGCAGAATCTTGTGCGCTGGCGGCTCGAAAATCGTCGAAACTCCTGGCGTCATTAGAATCGTCAAGTTTTGCGGCAGGCCCTGCGAAGTTCCAGAATCACAAATCGAAGCCATACGTACCATCGTAAGGACAGATACGCCAAGAAAGCCTCTACAAACCCTGGTTTGCGGCGCCACAGTTCGAATTGAAAAGGGGCCGCTCAGTGGATTACAGGGTGTGCTCATGTCCGATTCGGATGCGGATTGGATTGTTATCTCCATCGATCTCATGGGCCGCTCCGTTGCAGCTCGCATAGAAAGCGGCACTCCCTTGTCGATCATTGCCGGAGCCAGTGGAAAACCCGCAATTGGCTCGCTGCCTTATCGGGGCAGTGATCCGCGCTCGCATCCGGCAGATTCAATCATCCTTAACAACGTCACTTTGTAAAGCCATTGCGCTCAGTACTTCGCTCATGACCGACAGACCCGCGCTTACTAGCGCCCCGAGCCTCTCGCGGGGCTTCCTTTTCGCCTTTACCGTGTGAGCGCGTTTTGTGACATACTTGATTGGCAGAATGCCCCAAATCGGATGATTCTGAACGAACATCTAGCCTCGAAGGAGCGCCGGATATGAACGTTTTAGGAGATATGAAGTACGCTTTTAGGGGACTCCGCAAGTCCCTTGTATTCTCAATTTCTGCCACATTGACACTGGCCGTTGGTATCGGTCCGATTACCGCAGTCTTTGCTCTCGTGAATACCGTTCTCCTTCGACCATTGCCGTATCCCCAGCCGGAACAGATTGTTACGGTTCATCCTCGCGATACTCTCGGCGCTCCTCACGAATCCACATTGGATTACCGAACCTTCTTTGATTTCAGGGCACACAATCGAGTCTTCGAGCACATAGTTTCCTATCGCGAGTCGGCTTTTACGTTGACCTCTCCGGGGCCGGCGCTGCAGGTCAATGGGGAAATTGTCTCTTGGGATCTTTTCCCTTTGCTCCGCATCCAGCCTAAGCTCGGCCGGGGGTTCCGGCCTGAAGAAGAAACCCCTGGTACGCATGTAGCGGTACTTAGTTATGAGCTTTGGCAGTCCCGTTTTCACTCGGACCGAGACGTGCTGAACCGCTCGGTTATTATAAATGGTCGACCATTCCGTGTCGTTGGAGTCGCCCCTTTCGGATTTCGTTTTCCGGTTGAAAGTCCGGACGTCGGTCTGTGGACGACCCTTGCGGAGGATGAAGTCTCAGATTTTGAACCTCTAACTACGCAAAATGGCGCGCGTGTTCTTGATGCCATCGCACGCTTAAAGCCCGGAGTTTCAAGCTCAGCAGCCCAGGCACAACTGGATTCGGTCGCCGCTGTTCTTGCCAAGCAATATCCGGAGCAAAATGGAAATATTTCGACAACCTATGTGCGTTCAGCGCTCGACCACCTGGTCGGAAACGGTCGCAAAGCGATTGTTATCGTCCTCTGGGCGGTCGCGCTAGTCTTACTAATTGCGTGCGCCAACGTGTCTAGCCTGCTGCTTACTCGAGGCACTGAGCGCCGCCGCGAATTCGCCGTGCGTACCGCAATTGGAGCCTCGCGGGGAAGACTGATCCGGCAACTGCTCTTCGAAAATCTCGCACTCTGCTTTCTCGGGAGCGTTACAGGAATATTTCTCACCTTTTTGTTCTTGCGAGTGATGCTCCCATTTGCGGGGAACAGCATCCCGCGCCTGATGGACACCGATGTCGATGGACGCGTATTTGCCTTTACCTTTGCCGTCATGTTGTTCACAACTATTCTGGTCGGCCTGGCGCCATCTCGGGACATTCTGAAAACAGATCTGTCTAATTCTCTAAAAGAAGGAGCCCGTGGCCTTGTTGGAAATCAGGATCGTGTGCGGCGCGTCCTCATTATACTTCAAATTGCAATGGGGATCACGCTTCTAAGTGGGGCGGAGTTACTCATTGCGGATTTTGTCCATCTCTCCAACCGTGACTTAGGTTTCCAGCCTGATCATCTATTAACCTTTAATGTAAGCCTTTCGCCGCATGAATATAAGACGGTGCAACAGGTCGCCTTCTGTGACCGGTTGCTTGAACAATTACGAACCATTCCCGGCGTTAGGTCTGCAGTAACTGCCACACCTCTCCCTCTCTCTGGGAACAAACTTCCCATGTCGTTTGAGATCGAACAGCATCCCACGCCGGGAGCCGATCGCCCTCAATGTGACATGTCGATCGTGACGCCCGGATACTTCGCCGCCGTGGGGATTCCGCTGATCGGCGGACGCGACTTCACCGTTCGCGATAGTGCGTCCAGTTCGCCGGTTGTCATCGTTAACCGAGCATTTGCCGCGAAATACTTCCCACGAGAAAGCGCCATTGGTAAACGGATCGAGCCGGGTGCAACCAACGATGATGCCGGCCCGAGCATGCACCAGATTGTCGGTATCGTCGGCGATGCAAGGCAATCCGCATTTAATTCTGACGCGGACCCGGTCTACTATCTGCCTTATAAACAACTCTCCTGGAGTATCGGGACGATCATCCTGCGAACATCCCCACAGCCTCTTTCGCTCGAGCGCGCGGCAACCGCCGTTGTTCAGAGTCTCGACAGTCGAGTGCCCGTATACGACATAAAAACCATGGACCAATTGGCATCGCTCGCCATCGCTCGTCCCCGGTTCCAAACAATCCTTATGAGCACATTCGCATTCATGGCGCTCTTTTTAACTGCAATCGGGCTGAATGGAATGCTTGCGTACTTCGTCGCAAGCCGTAGACGCGAGATCGCCGTTCGCGTTGCCCTCGGCGCCGAGCGGCACAAAATAATCGGCTTAGTTCTCAAGCAAGCCACCCTGTGCATCGCGGCTGGTCTTGCCTTGGGCATCCTCGGAACCTTTAGTGAGCAGCGCCTGTTAGAAAATATGGTCTACGGGCGCGTACCGGGCGCCTTTTCTTCAATCGTCCTCGCATCCGCTTTGCTTGTTTGCACAGGTCTCCTGGCGGTTTACATACCAGTCCGCCGGGCGGCAACTTTGGATGTAATGGAAAACTTACGAAGCGAGTAGCGCCAGAACAAAATAACAGCCGCTGCAAATGTAGTCATCGCCGTACCCCACATTTAGTGCGCAACTTACAGTTCGGTTTGATGGACGTCGCGCACTAAGCCACACAAACGATCTTCATTTCTGGAGAACTATCCAATGAGTACTCGCAGGCTACTTGTCTGTGGCGCCGGTGGGTTCATCGGCGGCCATCTCGTGAAACGATTAAAAGCCGAGGGTTTTTGGGTACGGGCAAGCGATATCAAACCCCACGAATACGGCAAATCCGCCGCTGACGAATTTATCCTCGGGGATCTCCGTGATCAACTTGTCGCGCGCGACGTCGTCAAAGACATCGATCAAGTGTATCAGCTAGCCGCTGACATGGGCGGTGCCGGCTACATTTTTACGGGCGATCATGACGCGGCCGTTATGCACAATTCTGCAACTATCAATCTCAACGTACTTGAATACGGCTACCGCGCTGGCGTGAGTAAGTTCTTCTACTCTTCCTCGGCTTGTATATATCCGGCATACAATCAGCTCGATCCCAGGAATCCCAAATGTACAGAGGATTCGGCCTACCCGGCGGCTCCGGATAGCGAATATGGATGGGAAAAGCTTTTTAGCGAGCGCCTCTATCTCTCCTACATGCGGAATTACGGCATCGAAGTTCGTATCGCTCGGTTCCACAACATATTTGGACCCGAGGGAACCTGGACCGGCGGGAAGGAGAAAGCTCCTGCAGCTATATGCCGCAAAGTAGCCGAAGCCGATGTACACGGCGAGATCGAGATTTGGGGCGACGGCCTGCAGACGAGGTCTTTTCTCTATGTGGATGAGTGCATCGAAGGTATACGGCGTCTAATGGAGTCCGATTTCACGGGGCCTGTCAACATCGGCTCAGAAGAAATGGTAACACTGAACCAGCTCGCCAAGTATGTCATGCAAATTGCCCGCAAACCACTCTCCATCCGTCACGTCGATGGTCCGCTTGGAGTGCGGGGCCGGAACTCGGATAACCGCCTGCTTGAAGAAAGGCTCGGTTGGAAGCCATATAGCCCCCTCCGCCAAGGTCTTGAGAAAACGTACGACTGGGTTGCAAGGCAGTTGACGTCGCATCGGCGGACAAGTACTCACGAGCTTGCGTTGTCGACCATATCCGCCGGCTAAATTCGCCGCCAAACAAGCTTTTCTGAGATCGACATGGAATTAACTGCTGTGCGCGGTATCATTACTGGCGCGGCACGCGGTTTAGGACAGGCGTTTGCGATCGAACTCCTGCGAGCGGGCGCCCAGATAACCGTCGGAGATATCAATGAACGTGGGTTCAAATCGCTGGCCGCCGCTACCGCGGGCTTCCCCGGCCGGCTCGCGGCCCATAAGCTCGACGTCACGCAGGAACCCTCCGTTTCTGAGTTCGTCCGGTACGCCGCCGATCAGATGAGTTACATTAACGTCCTTGTAAACAATGCGGGTATTCTTCGCGATGGTCATCTCGTAAAACCGGAAAACGGATGGGTCAAAAAGCTGCCAACATCACAATGGCAGCAGGTATTAGATGTGAACTTGACCGGAGCGTTCCTTATGACACGGGAAGTTATTAATGATAGCCTGAGCCGCCGTGTCTCTCCTGTCGTGGTCGTCAACATCTCTTCCGTGAGTAGCGCCGGCAATCCTGGCCAGTCCAACTACTCTGCCTCCAAGGCCGGCCTGGATTCGCTCGCTCGCACTTGGGCCATTGAGCTCGCTCCCTTTGGCGTTCGAGTCGGCGGTATCGCACCGGGCGTAATCGATACGCCCATCTTGCATGGCGTCTCGCCGGAGATCCTGCACAACCTGCAACAGTCAATTCCACTGCGCCGTATCGGAACGCCATATGAAATATGGTTGGCTCTGAAATTTATCATCGAGTGCGACTACTTTACAGGACGCACACTTGCCGTGGATGGCGGATTAACCTTCTGAAAGGCACGCGCTCTTTTTTGGCGCCGACGCTTAGCGTCAATGCACCCTTAAAGGCGCGCCCAGCGCTCGAGAACTACAGCTCCGGAATATATGGCAATCGGCTCTAGTAATATCCGAGTATTCTGCGTCTCGCCTAGACCCCGGGCAAATGACCCTAAGGCAGTCATTAATGGCGTATTGCAAACAGCACATTGGAGTGAACAGTTCGGCTGCACTGGCTCGCTGATTCCCACGAGCAACGACAGCCTTTTTGACCCCTGGGTAGCCACCCAGGCGGTTCTTTCTGAGACGACTTCCTTCAGTCCGCTCGTCGCTCTGAACCCCATTTACATGCATCCTTTTACGGCAGCAAAGATTGTGTCTTCTTTGACGTATCTTTATAGCCGGAGAATATATATTAACTTAGTGGCCGGGGCGGCTCTAAGCCATCAAAGAGCGTTGAACGATGATTTGGATCATGACGCCCGGTATCGGCGTTTGACAGAGTTTACAGACCTTCTAATTGACTTGCTCGCCAGGCCCGCGCCAGTTTCGTTCCAGGGTGACTTCTTCACGACACGAAGCTTGCAGCTCCTCAATCGCCCACCCGCGCACTTTTTCCCTGAGTTCCTCATGGCAGGACAATCTAACTCCGCTTGGTCGCTTGCCCAACGCTGTGGAGGAACGTTGATGCAGATGCTTCAGCCCAGCATGGCAGCGGGCGTAAGCTCCAATGGCGTCTACTTCGGCTTGATTACGCGCCCGACTGAAGAATCTGCCAGAGCGGCTGCGCACTCCTTATTTCCTGATGATGCAGACGGGCACCTTGTACTGGATTTCTCCATGCGAAACACCGACTCCCAGTGGAAGAACCGGATGAAGGTATTCGGCACCGAATCTACCAGCATTGCAAGCACGGGATTCTGGACGGGTCCGTTTGCCAACTATCGGTCCGACGGCCCCTGGGTTGTGGGTAGCTATGAGCGCGCAGCCGACTTAGTGTATCAACTTCTCCATCATGGCGTTGACACATTTATTCTGGAGCTCGTGCCCGATAAACGGGAATACGAGCACGCGTCGTTCGTTTTTGAGCAGGCAAGAGCGCGCCTGAATGCAACTGAGGCAGCCGCCACAGAACACAAACCCTCAATCGGGTCGAAAGTATAGAGCCACCCGTTGACTCCTCTTTGATTTCCGAACGCGCCGCGATTAGTCCTTGCTCAATTGAATCCATCGGATGACTCAGGAGTGTATTGCGTTGAAAAGAATAATTGTATTTCGGTTTCACAAGTTGCCCGCAATCTGTCTTGAGAGAATCCACTTCCTCAGGCGCCTGAACCCGTCGATAGAAATATTCGGATTGTTCGGCGGCGATGGAGATGACTTGCCTGTCTTTAAAAGCACCCTCGGGTCGTCATTGGCGCATATCTATTCGTTAGCCCCACATTCTCCAGTCTGGAAATGGAGATTCAGCGACTTAGTGTTCTGCGAGTGGTTTCGAAACATAGGATCTAGTGTGGCTTTCGATGTTGCTCACCTGATCGAGTGGGATCTCCTTCTTTGTGAACCTCTCGACAAGATGTACGCTCATATTCCCGTTGGTAGCCTTGGCCTCACTGCTATCCGGCCTGTTAAAGATGTGGAAGCCGATTGGCAGCCTACTGCGCTGGAGCCGTTCTGTCTTGAATGGAGGGAACTTTTGCGCTGGGCAAGGCATACGCATTCCTATTCGGCTGAGCCGCACGCCTGTCTGGGTCCGGGCTACTGTCTGCCTCGCGCCTTTCTCGAATCTTATTCACATTTTTCCATGCCGGAACTATCTCTGGACGAGTTGCGCTTGCCTTTGGCCGCTCAACTGCTGGGCGTCCCTTGGGCGGACACACGTCTATGCCGCGCGTGGTTCATGGAAGACGAGCTTAGACTTTTTAACACCATCAAGAAAGAAGTCCTGCCCGCGACAGTAGCGAGAGAGCTGCAACAACCTAAGGGCCGGCGAGCATTTCACCCCGTGCCGACTAGCTTCGCCGAAATTTCATCCCTCATCGCGCCCGCGATCCGCAGAGCGGAGCTCGCAAGAAGTACCGGATAGTAGTCTGCTCGCGCGAACACACGTCGACAGACACTTAGACGCATGAACTAGAGTCCCGCAAGAAATGCGCCATGAATACCCTTGATAATACGACGGCTGTCATAAGCGGCGCGTCTTCGGGAATTGGTTGTGCCGTGGCGAAGGCGTTGGCGCACCAGGGCAGCCAGGTCTTTATTACTGGACGTGACGTGCGTCGCCTACACGAAGCCGCTGATGCTATCCGCGCAACCGGAGGCTTGGTATCGAGTGAAGCGTTCGACGTTCGGGATTCCAATCGGTTGCAAGCCTTCGTTGCGAATGCTGCCGAAGAAACGGGACGCCTTAACGTGATGGTAAATGCGGCGGGACTCGGCTATATGGGTACGATTGCCGAGGGTAAACCGGCCGAGTGGCGTGAGATGTTTGACATCAATGTTTTGGCAACGCTCGTTGGGAGTCAAGCCGCGATCGCAGCCATGCGCAGAACCGGCAGTTCAGGCCACATCGTCACTATCTCGTCGTACACGGGAAGAATGGAGGCATCACATGTTTATGGCGCCACGAAAGCCGCTGTCAATTCGATTTGCGCAACTCTGCGCAAGGAACTGGAAGACGAGCCGATTCGTATCGTCAACATCGTGCCCGGCGCTGTTGCCACCAATTTTGGCCGCAATTTCAGTCCGGACTTTGTCAATGCGGTCTTGACGTCGTTCGGGTTACCTGCCGGGTTCCGGACTGGAGACGTGCTGCGAGACTCAACACTGAAAGCATTAAACGCGCGTGCGGCTTCTCTGTTTGCATCGCCTGATGATATTGCACGCGCTGTCTTATACGCAGTTACGCAACCTGATAACGTCAATGTGTCTGAAATCGTAATTGGGCCGCGCAAAGCGTTCCCGCTCGCATCTGCAGCCAGCAGCCGCAAGGCCCGTCATCATCTTTCTGAAGCCCCGCGGCCATCGAGAAGTCGATGAAAATGCCCGGCACAACTCGACGCTAGGCGTGGCATTCCGCCGTTGCAAACGGCCCTCACCCTCTTCGCAGCAACCGGCTGCTTGCTAGAAGAATGGCGGGTTAGCTCTTGGCCTTGAGCACAGAGTCCACTGACATATTGATTGTGGGCAGCGGTCCCGTCGGCGCGACCTTTGCGCGCTTACTTACGACAAAGCTGCCCAAGCTCAAGGTCGTGATGGTCGAAGCAGGCCCTAGACTAACACCCTGCGCCGGCATGCACGTAAAGAACGTTGCCGACCCTGCCGAACGAATGAGAATTTGGCTCTCTACTCAGAAACCGGCCATATATCCATACAAAACTACTGCATCCGTTTCGGGAACGAATCATCCTGAGGACTCGGCATCCAAAAGACCTTCGCTTAGAGCGCAACTCGGAACCTATTTCTTATCTTCAGGCGAAGATAGCCACCCGCGCAGTGGCATGCCCGCCGCTGCGGTCTCAAGCAATGTCGGCGGCATGGGATCATACTGGACCTGCGCATGCCCGCGGCCTGCCGACTCGGAGCGTGTGCCTTTCATCGATCCTCGGGAATGGGATCGCCTTTGTAGCCGTGCAGAGGCGCTTCTGCATGTAAATCGCGGCGTGTTCGCCAAGTCGGCAGCGGGAAATACCATCCTGTCCACCCTCGCCGATGCCTTCAACTCCAGGCTGCCGCCCGGCAGGCAGGTTGGGCCAATGCCACTCGCTTGTTCGGTCAGCCAAACAGGACAGCACCGATGGTCGGGCACCGACGTGATCCTTGGACCCTTGGCGCGTTCCGAAACAGCGCCTCCTAACTTCGAGCTACAGTCGGAGACCGTCTGTATCCGGTTAGTGCCGGGCGATAGCCGCATTACTCATGCGCTTCTGCGGCATCTCCCTACCGGCGCTATTAGGAGAATTCGCGCGCGCATATTCGTTGTCGCAGGCGATGCATTTCGAACACCGCAACTACTCTGGGCATCTGATATTCGAAGTAGAGCTCTCGGCCACTTTCTAAATGATCATGCGCAATCCGTGTCCGCGGTTCGCCTAAGAGATAACCTCCTCGACGCTCGCGGTCATTCACCCGTCGGCAGCAGATCTGAAACCGGCATCGGTCGAGACACGCTCCTGGGCGTCTTCTGGGTACCATTCCACTTGCCTAACCATCCATTCCACGGCCAGATCATGCATTTCGATACCTCTCCAGTCCCCGGCGAGAAGCCGATGCAAACGGAAAAGGGTCATTTTGTCGGACTCGGATGGTTTTGCCCGAAGGATCTTCAATTTGAAGACCGCTTGGAATTCGCAGAGCGGGAAAAAGATGCGTATGGCATGCCCCGAATCTGCATTCATTACAAATGGACTGCAAAGGATAATCAGTTACTCGCTCAGTCCCTGGAAGAATTGAAATTAGCTGGCGCCGCCATCGGAACCTTTTTAGAGTATGGCCAACCAAAGACCCTCCCCCCCGGTAGTTCCCTTCATTACCAGGGCACCACGCGGATGGGTCCTTCTAACGACAATGCATCCGTATGTGATCCATACGCGCAGGTGTGGGACACATGTAACTTATTTGTCGGAGGCAATGGCGTGATCCCTACCGCGACTGCCTGTAACCCGACCTTGTCCTCCGTCGCTCTAGCCATCCGCTCGTGCACAAAGATACAGTCGTTGTTGACTTGATTAACTCGCCTCATAGGAACACGATTGCATGTTTATTTTCACGATCGCGGCCGAGAACTACTTTGCGAAAGCGTTACAGCTCGCACATTCCATTCGCTTATCGCAAATGGACGCCGAACTCGCCTTAATTGTTGTCGAATCGCCGAGCCGCTCTTTGCCTGCGCCCCTTCTGAGCTCATTCGATCACATATTTCACGCAATCGACTTAGGTTATGAGGCCTTTGATTCATTCATGTTTAGACACACCATTGTCGAGGCTTCAACAGCCATCAAGCCTAGGGCGTTCATGCATCTTCTTTCTCTATTTCCGCGCGAGCATACTTTTATCTATCTGGATCCGGACATCAACGTATATTCCCCTTTCAAAGAACTGAACGCGGCTTTCCTTCAAGGAAGCATTGTCGTCACTCCGCATCTTTTAATGAACGAGGTCGGGCCTGAACGGATAGGGTCAATCATGTTTGAGGTGCTCAAGAATGGAATTTTCAACTTAGGCTTCTTAGCCGTGAGGCGCTCGGACCAGAGCCATCAGTTTTTGAAATGGTGGAAGGCCAGAACCGAGTTATGGTGTTATAACGATCAAGAAAACGGTCTGTTCGTTGATCAGAAATGGATTGATTTCGCTGTTCCGTTTACGAACTTCTCGATTCTTCTCGAACCAGGATACAATGTGGCGTTCTGGAACGTACCTTGCCGGCGCTTCGCGCGAAATGGCGACGAATACACGGTCAACATGAAACCTCTCCGCTTTATCCATTTCTCGAATGTTGCGGATAACGATCGCACCAGGGCCTTTTTGAGCCAGACCCCCGCCACCTACCCGCTCAATGAGCTCGTCGATGAATATCTGAGAAGGTTATCCGTCTTGCAGCAGCCGGAGTGGTCATCTAGTCGCTGGAGCTACGGCTTCTACGAGTCAGGTGAAGAGATTTGCAAGCGGGCCAGACTAGCTTACCGATCCTGCCAGTCCGTTATGGATACTTTCCCAAACCCTTTCCGCGCGTCGAATGAAGAGATTATATCCGATTCTTCTGAATTACAGAGTGAGTCTATGTTCGAGCGCGCCTACACAGTAAGATAAGCAGTAATACTTAAGAAAGCGCCGCACAAAAAGGAAACTTTCACGGGGTTCGGATTGTAGGGAGGGCCCAAATGCCTCGTGTAATTATCATCACCAGAGGTACTGCCGGCGATGTCATGCCCTTTCTGGAAATGGGGTCGGCGCTTGTCCGGCGAGGCAACGATGTTTTGTTAATAACCCACTGCCACTATGAACAAGTGGCGCGGCGCGCAGGCTTAGGACTTGAGCCGCTTGATACTCCCGAGCAGTTCCATGCCTTCGTAAATGACGGCCCCTTCTTAGAAGGACCTTCGGGCGTTCTGGAATTCTCGCAAAGGCACGTCTTTCCGCGCACACCGGCGGAGCTCGATATCTTGAAGCGCTGCTGTCAGGGGCCCGGCGTCGTCGTAATCGCTCGCCATATGTCGAGCATAGCCGCCCCGCTGTTCTGTGAGTTCGCGAAAGCGCCACTAGTCAGCGTATTCGTTGTCGCGGCTCAGGCGAGCTGCTTTCGTATCTGGACGCAATTCTGCCGGTCCGCGCTGGCGCCCTATATCAACTCTTTCAGGCGAAAACTCGAACTTCCCGCCATTCAAGATTGGAACGCTTGGGTGAACAACCCAGCCTGTTTTCTCGCCTGTTGGCCCGCCTGGTTCTCGCCGCAATCCTCCGCATGGCCTGAGCACACCCGCCACATAGGCTTTCTGCGTAGCGACATAGCAGAAACCGGAGAGATACCTGAGTTACTCCAGCAACTCTTGCGTGTAGAACCTTCGCCAATTCTAATCACGGCTGGCACTTCGGTTTCCAGCTCAACTAAGCGGTTTTACAGTGCCGCCTCGGCCGCCTGCCGAATCGCCAACCGCTCCGCAATCCTGGTGTCTCGTCATGAGGAGCTCCTCCCGCATCCTCTCCCGCCGGGAATTCAGCACTTCAAAGAATTGCCGTTTGCCTCTGTAATGCCTCACGCCGCTGCTGTCATTCATCATGGCGGAGCCGGCACCATGGTGCGAGCCGCCGCGTCGGGAGTGCCGCAACTCGTGTTGACGCATGGAGCTGATAGGCCAGAAAACGCAGCCCGCATCGAAACGCTGGGATTCGGAGCTAACATTCATTCCGCTGATTGGAATCCTTCGCGTATAGCGCGAGAGCTGGATCGTGTGATCGGCAGCGCCTCCATACACCGCGCCCTCTCTGAGGTTCGGGACCGTATATCCTCCCCCGAAGATCTGGCGAACGCGTGCGCGATGGTGGAAGACCTTGCAAATGGCAAGACTTTCTGACAGTACCTCGGTGCTTAGGCACGACCCCAGCACCCGGTCAATCCACCGTCGAATTTGGTCGCTGGCCCTGAAGCAGGGTAGCGCTAAGGGGGTTCGAATGTATTTGGGGTCATATCGCTGCGTGCCACTCCGTGCCAAATGTTTGATTCTAATAGGGCCTGAATTCGAGCACTGACACTCAATAACAGCGTATTTGGACGCCGCGTTACCGCGATGTTACCTCATGATGCTTTGCTCTTCCGGGCCGCTTTCATCAGCTGGCATTCCTTTACCAGTTTCCCATCCAAGCCTGGGTTCGAGGGGAACCCCACGTGCGCAACCTTGCACTTTAGATCGCAAGAGCTTTAATCAGTTCTTCGCGTCCACTGAGTAAGCGGGACGAAACCACGAGATCGCCCTGGACACCAAAGGCTTCACAAATCCTCTTTACACCAGAAAAAAACGGCTCTTTCGCATACGGTGAAACATGTATTCGTTTGATTAGAGCCCTAGTAGATATCGGAAGTCGCACAGGTTGCGGTTGCCAGTACGCAAGATTCGCGGCCTGCCGAACATCTTCTGGAACCCGATGTATGGACGCTCGAACCTCGTTTTCATGCTGATACGACTGCCTTTTGAGAAATGGCACGAGACGGCCTTCCACTATGCAATCCGCCGGTCGTAGCGTCTCATCGAAGAAGTCGAGATATTTAACTGGAAAGATATGAACTCGATGATTTGAATGTGCAGACTGGACAGCATCCTTTAGTGCAGACACGTTTGTTTCTATCGCGCACGCTTTGCCGTTTTCTGCATAGAGTCTCCACATCGCCTCCGACTCACAATTATTCGCGTGCCAGCAGTTTACAGTAATGCATCGGGTGACCGCTTGAAAGTATTCTGTCGGAAGGGTCTTGAGACTGGCCGCACGTTCTCTAATGATTCGAAGATACTCCAACTTTCCTGGTTCGCATTGCCACAACGCTGCGAGTTGATCGACAACGTTTTCAAGGTCGCCTATAAACGGTTTGAACACTGACGCGTTTGCCCGAAGGCAAACAGCCGGGAGATAACCTTCAAAAGGATCTTCCTGAGCAAAGTATGCGATTGGTGTAAAAAACAACTCACTGGTTGAAAGCAAATCGACCAATTTGTCAAGCGATACATACCGCCACAATGTTGCGTATTCTGGCAGTTGAGTCGTAACGAAAACCTCCGTCATAGATAAAATCTTACCGCTGTTCTCACAGGTAAAATTGATACGCTGAAAACATGTCTAAAAACGCTCTGACCCTCTACGACGAATGGACAATTCAGATCTACGTTCGCTTGCCACGCTAACCGTGCACGTTCGCAGTCCCTTGATACCCTTAGATAATGCCCACGCCAAAAGAAATCTTTTACGACGATGCCATGGTAGAGATTTACACTCGACCGCTTCCGAAGGGCGCGGCCCGCGCTCGCATTGTGCGAAAGATCAAGAAGGCGCTCGATGAGGCGTTTTCAGCTTTCGAATTGGAGGCTAAGAAATACCTCCCAACCGGCTGTTATCTCGATGTAGCCCGCAGTCACGGCTCGCACGTTTTGGAGCGCCGAATCAGTCGCGGGCGAGTTGATGCGATCCGCTGAGGAACGAAGCGCCGAAAAGAAGCGTTTTCCGCCTCTGACTCCGTAGCGAAGCAACGGCTCCCGCTGGATGCCGTGTTGATGTGATTGGCAGTGACCTGATCCCCTGAAACTGGTCCGGAATCAGTTAGGATTTCGAGACAAGGAG
>Ga0210385_10000556_pt1 | contig 26021 bp, 27 predicted proteins | sample IncBWH26OmetaG_FD_160107 | JGI IMG/M metagenome (GOLD analysis project Ga0210385, IMG submission 160107) | Forest soil microbial communities from Barre Woods Harvard Forest LTER site, Petersham, Massachusetts, United States - Inc-BW-H-26-O ...
TCTTCGTGCGGCACAAACTGGCGACCCAAATACGCGCCGGTGGAACCTGATCGAATATCATCGGCGGCTCTCGCTGCCGACGGCCTGCATCGTGCTGGCCCTGGTCGGCATTCCGCTTGGGCTTTCATCGAAGAAAGGCGGGAAGTCCAGCGGGTTTGTTCTGACGATTCTGCTGGTTTTTATCTACTACTCGCTTTCTTTGGTCGGAGTTTCTTTCGCGCGGCAGGGACACCTCTCACCCGCAGCTGGAGTCTGGCTGGCAGATTTCGTGTTTTTGCTGGGAGGAGTTTTTCTGCTTTGGCAGTCGGAGCGCCGACCGATTGAACTCACAGCACTCCGGTCATGGTTTGGAACATCATGGTTCGGATCGATAAAAGGCTCGTGGTTCAAGGGTTCGGGAACAGCCGGGCTATCGCAGAACGGCGAATCGGCTCGTTCACGAGGTCAAGAACGGCGCAGTTCTCGCGGGCAGCGGCGCCGATTGTTCAACGTTGAGTTCCCGACGATTCTCGACGATTACGTGCTGCGCGGATTTGTGTTTTATCTGGCCATGATTGTGGCCGCATTTCTGCTGCTGCTACTGGTGTTCACATTGTTCGAGTTGCTGGGCGATATTTTGCGCAATCAGGTTTCGCCGCTTACTGTAGGCGAGTATCTGCTCAATGTGGCGCCCTATTTTCTGTATACGACTACTCCTCTGAGCATGCTGCTGGCAGTGCTGGTCACCTTCGGCCTGCTGCAGCGGACCAATGAAATCACGGCGATCAAGGCAACCGGCATCAGCCTTTACCGCGTCGTGATTCCCGTTCTGCTGGCTTCCATTCTGGTCGCGGGTGTGCTTTTTTTGTCGGACCAGCTTTACCTTCCCTACACCAACAAGCGGCAGGATGCGTTGCGCAACGAAATCAAGGGCAAACCGGCGCAAACCTATCTGCGTCCCGACCGCAAGTGGATTTTTGGCCAGCACTCGGACATTTACTACTATCAATTTTTTGATCCCGACCGCAACGTTTTTGCCGGAGTGTCGGTATTTCAGTTCGACCCGCATACGTTCCAGATGACACACCGCATCGATGCCGACCGCGCGTATTGGTCGGACCTGACGAACCGATGGGTCTATGAGAAGGGGTGGGAGCGCAGTTTGAACGGATCGGCGCACGTGAGCGACCGCAAGTTCGATGTAGCCACGTACTCCGAACTCTCGGAGCCGCCGTCTTATTTCAAGAAAGAGATCAAGCAATCGTCGGAGATGAGCTATGACGAGCTGCGCCGCTACATTCACGATCTGGAGGAGAGCGGCTTTGATGTGGTGCGGTTGCGGGTGCAGTTGCAGAAGAAGATTGCCTACCCATTAATCACGCTGGTGATGGCGGTGCTGGCCGTTCCGTTTGCGCTTTCTGCGGGCAAGCGTTCGGCGCTGACGGGAGTAGCGACCGCCATCGGGATCGGTGTCGTCTATTGGACGATCAATGCTTTATTCGAGGCGATGGGCAATCTGAGTCAACTTCCACCCGGGGTCGCAGCCTGGTCTCCGGACCTCGTGTTTGGGTTTATCGGAGGCTACCTCATTCTCCGGATGCCCACCTGAAAAAGGATCGGGCCATCCGTTCGTCGTCAACCGAGCCCGGATTGATCTTCTAGCGCATTCTTCCAGTGCACTTTATCTAGTGCACCGCCAACCCGCTCGGCGTGGCCGGTGCTATGACGGTGAGCGGGCTGCTCATGGCCCCGGTGATGGTGCTGACAGAAAAGACTGACAAGTTGTCGGAATCGCTGTTTGACACGAAGAGAAACTGACCTGTGTTATTCACCGTCGGGTGTAATGCCAGAGAGACTGGTTCGGTTCCCGTCGGCAAGTTCGGATTCGGAGAAAGCGCAGCCAGCGTTCCGGTGGTCGTATTGATGCGGAACGCGAAAATCTGATTCGATAGCTCGGCGATCGAATAGAGAAAACTATTGGTCGGGTCAACCACCATTTCGATCGGGTTGCTTCCGGCTGAAACGCTACAGGATGTTTCGGGAGCACATGTAACCGGTACCAGGAGGTTTTCAGTAACGTCCTGCTGCGAGCAATTCGAGTTCTGCACCGTGCACAACTGGAACGGATTCAGAGAACCGGCTGACGCTGCCTGATTTCCTACAAAAGCGAACACGCCGCCGGAATTTTCCCCCGGCTGGTTTGTATTGACCGCAATTACGGAGATGGGATCGGGGGCGGCGATGGCGTAGGGCGAATTTGGTTGCTCGCTGAGCGTACCGGTCGAACTGACCGCGTAGATGCTCAGGGCATTGTCGACCGGTTTGGAGGGAACCGAGCAGGAGATCGTACAAAGGTCGTAATTGTCGGTCACAAAGAGAAGTTCCTCGGCATTGGAAGAACCTGGCGGTGTGAAGGTGATGGCCGAAAGCGCACTCGGAGTCTTGCTGAGGAACAGTGGGCTCTGATAGGTAGTACTTTGGCTAACGAACGTTAAGGTCGTTGAGCTTACCGAAAATACCGAAATCGAAGGACAGCCGATAAAGTTAGTCGCATCGGTAAGTGTTTGAGCAGCGGCCGCCGGCAGGGGACAGGAAGATGGGAAGGGATATTGACCCTCATCAATCACGAACAGGAATTGTCCGGTGGAGTCCATCGTCATGGCTGTAGCAGTATCGGGGTAGTAACACCCAATTGAGCACGGAGGAGCGTATGCAGTGCAAGCGGTCCCGTTGGGTGAGATGCAGGCCCAATTCACCCCGGTTCCCGGCGAAGAGAAGCTGCCATCTGAGTTCACGGTATAGGGATAGATCGACGGCGCGATCGGGGTCGAGGAATCGGGCACGCACTGAGTGCCCTGGACGAGGCACGGCACACCCTGATTCAGAACAAACGCGGCTGAATCGTTCGGATTGAGCACAATTTGCAGCGGCGCTCCACAAGGTAAGGGGTTTTGCTGGGTCGCCTCTGTGGGGCAAGTCGAAGCGTTGGAATTGATTAGCGAGAGATTGCCGGTGTTCAGATTGATGGAAAAGGAACTCACGTTGTTTCCCAGACCATTACTGTTGAGGCCCTGAGTCAGTACATATAAGAGTCCCGATGGACGGGACGATGAACTGCCGCAATTGAGTAAAAGCAAACTCAGGGCGCACAGGCCGACGAGTGCCGCGACTCCACAGATTTTCTTCGACATCTATTCTCCTGCGGGATTCCTGATCGGCGCATACTGCTCCGATTCGGGTGCTCAGCTGCTTCGGGCTCGGCTTGCGCAGGCGATACCCCGCACGTGTCATCGCACCCAAAGCTTATGGCTGAAATATATTGGTTTATCAGGAATGAGCGGGAAGAGCAAACCCCTGAACCGGAGGACGACCCTCCGGAAGACGGATTTCCACCTGCAACCCACCCTCCTTGCGGTTGGATGCGCGAAGTTGTCCGTTGTGCAGCCTGATGGCGCGATCCGCGATCGACAAGCCCAGTCCCGCTCCACCGGTCAGGCGATTGCGGGCATCGTCGAGACGATAAAAGGGTTCGAAGATCTTCGGTAGCGCCTCATCGGGTACACCCGGACCAGAATCGAGTACGCGGACGATAATTTCCCCGTCCTGGCCGGCGCCGCCGATCGACTCTTGTTTCGAATGCGATTCCAAATTCCGTTCCAACCGAACCTCCACCGTCGTTCCTTCTGAAGTATAGCGCGTGGCGTTCCTTATTACGTTCTCGACGGCGCTGCGAAGCAACTCGGGGTCAGCTTCGACCAGAAATTCATCTTCCGGATCGGACGACGAAGTGACACAGCAGCGACGGCCTGGGTTTTCGTACTCGGCATCGCGTGCCACTTCTTCCACCAGGTCGCGGAGCGAAATTTGGCTCTTGCGCAAACCATCGGTCCCAGACTCCAGACGCGAAATGGTCAGCAGCCGCTGGATCAACTGATTCAACCGGTCGGCCTCCAGTTCGATGCGATTCAGGGAACTCTCAATTTCAGGGGTCGCCCGCTGGCGCGCCAGCCCAAGTGCCACGCTAAGTCTGGCTAAAGGAGATCGGAGCTCGTGGGAAACATCTTTAAGCAGTCGCGATTGCGATTCCACCAGCCGTTCGATGCGGTCCGCCATACGGTCGAAATCGCGCATCAACTCCGTCAGTTCGTCGTGCCGGCCACTGGCAGGCGCGCCGGCGCGCGCGCTCAAGTCTCCTGCTGCCAGGCTCTGTGCAGCGCTGCGCAGACGTGTCACCGGACTCGCCATCGACCAGGCAAGCAGGTAGCAGATCAATCCTGAAGAAATAATTGCAATCGAGATTCCGAGGAGCGGGATGTCGTGGCGTCCGAAGAATACTCCCGGCCCCGGTGGCAACTCCAAAATCAGGGTATAGCGCTTTCCATCCAGTGTCAGGGCTTCCCGCATGATGCGATCGGGCAGCAGGCTATCCATCCAGGTTCGATGGTGCAGGGAGCTATCTCGAGGTGGAATACCCTGCCGGACGTCTTCGATCCAGGGTGGAACCATCCGACCTCCGAGTTCGTGGCCGGACGGATCGAAGACGAATGCGCGCACATGCTGAGTGTGCCCCAGCGCTTCCAGATAGTCGTGAGCGGAATGCTCGCCGCCGCTCTGATATGCATTCACGGTTTCCGCCAAGGTTTGCAGACCCTGACTCGCAATCCCGCGACGCGGCGGCTGCAAGGCGATCGTCACCAGAATCGCCAGCACCAACGACAGCGCCAAGGCGGCCCAAAACGACAGAAATATCTTGAGAAAAAGACTTTTCATTGCATCGCTATTTTTTCGGCTTCGCCGCCGGTCGCGCGAACATGTAGCCGACGCCGCGAATCGTCTTGATGTGATCGCCGTCCTCTTCGGAATCCCCCAGTTTGCGGCGCACTTTGCTGACATGCATATCGATGCTGCGATCGAAGGGCATGAACTTCCGGCTGAGCACGGCGTTCACTAATCTCTCCCGCGTTACCACCCGTCCCGCTTCGCGCAACAGCACCTCCAGCAGATTGAATTCCACCGAAGTCAAGTCGACCGGCTGGCCGGCCCGCTGCACACTTCGCGTCGCTGGATCGAGATCGACATCGCCTACACTGAGCACCTCGGGCACTTCGTCCGCAGCCCGCGTCGGTTTGGCACGGCGCAAGATGGCGCGAATCCGCGCGACCAGTTCTCGCGGATTAAATGGCTTGGGAAGATAATCGTCGGCTCCAATTTCGAGCCCAACAATTCGATCTACGTCCTCGCCGCGCGCGGTCAACAGAAGCACTGGAATCTTGGAGACGCTGCGAATTCGCCGCAGCACCTCGAAGCCGTTGATCCCCGGCAACATAACATCGAGCACGACGAGAGCATAATTATTGGTCAATGCTTGTTGCAGCCCCTGTTCGCCGTCATGGACGGCCTTCAGGCTGAAGCCTTCCGCGGTCAGGTATTCCTGCACCAAAGAGCACAATTCGATGTCGTCGTCTACGACCAGTACGTGATCCATTCTCTTAACCATCTAACACCCTCAATTGGCGCTACGCCGTAAAGATTTGTGATTACCGAAATTAGCTCCTGGCCACTGGTTGCTGGCTTTCGAACAAGCGATTTGGGCGGAAACCGGAAGCCAGAACGGCAGTTCTGATTTTCCTCTCAAAGGGCTCTTTACAAAACTTTACCGCGATTGACCGACTCTTTACCGCATATTTTCGTGGATAGTGTTCTTATCTTTGTAAATGTTTGGGCGGTAAGTGTTCGGGGCCCCCGAACCAGTTGAGATCGAAAACAGTCTGAACAGGAGAAACATCATGAAATCAATTCGTATCTTCGCCGCGGTGGCTACGGTTTTGTTGACGGTAGCCGCGATGGCGCAAGGCCCGCGCGGATTCGGCGGCCCGGATGGCGACTTCCATCGCATGCTCAAACAACTGGATCTGACCAGCGACCAGCAAAGCCAGGTCAAGGCGATCTTTGAAAAAGAAAAGCCCACCTTGCAGCCGCTGATGCAGGCAATGCGCGCCAATCACACCGCCATGAGCGCACTTGAGTCCAGCGGCACGTTCGACGAGGCGAAGACTCGCGCGCTAGCCACGCAGAATTCGCAGACCATGGTCGAACTGCAAGTGGAACATGCTCGCCTTAAGTCTGAAATCATGCAGGTGCTTACTGCCGATCAGAAGGCGAAACTCGTGCAGATCCAGGCCGATCATCAGGCGCGAATGGGCCAGCATGCTCCGGCTCCGCCCGACCAGGATTAACCACCATTGATCGAGCAGCACTAACCCTGACATTGACCAACACTGACGACTAGCTTGTTGCTTTAGGGTTTCTCTCCAACCCGGGTGAGAAACGGAACCTGCAATCTCCGTCCCTCACCCGGCTTTTTACCCGGTCTTCAAATGTAGTGAGGCCGAACGGAGAAACCGGATGGAACACGCCGAACTGCTGTACTCGGGATTGATGTTCGCTGCCGGCATGTTATCGCTGTGGACCGCTGTTCTGCTCACCGCAGCCTTTGTAGTGCTGGCGCCGCGGCTGCGAAAATCCGCAACCGTCGCTGCTACAATCTCATCTACCAGAAGTCTCGCAGAGCGGTTCGCGGATCGAAGTTTCGCTGATCGTTTTTTTGTAGATCATTCTTTCGCGGATCGGCGCTCCGAAGATTCTCGTTCCCAACAGCATGGTGCCGAAGAAGCTACGCCCGCTTGTTCCCTATCTCAAACGATATCGGATCGGCCTGATTTGGGGATCAATGTGCGTCCTGCTGACCAACGGAATTGCAGTCCAGTTTCCGCAGGTATTACGGCACGCCATCAACGATCTTCATTCCGGCGTCACCAGCCAGAAACTGCTCAAGTACGCTCTGGCGATCATCGCCGTCTTTGTCGCCAAGGGCATCTTCCAGTTCCTCACGCGATGGATCGTCATCGGCATTTCCCGCGACATTGAATTCGACCTGCGCAACGATCTGTTTGCGCATCTGGAACGCCTTTCTCATTCCTATTACCAGCGCAACCGGACGGGCGACATCATGGCCCGCGCCACCAACGATCTGAATGCCGTCCGCAACCTGCTCGGACCAGCGATCATGTATTCGGCAAACACCATCGTTTTCACCGCGCTGGCCGTCGGCTACATGCTCAAGATCAGCCCCAAGCTGACCATCTTCGCTTTTCTGCCGCTACCGATCGTTAGCATTGTGATCCAGTATTTTGGCCGCCGCATTCACGAGCGCTTCGAGCGTATTCAGGCCATGTTCTCCGACATCTCGGCTCGCGCACAGGAGAATTTTTCGGGCGCGCGCGTGATTCGCGCTTATGTGCAGGAACAGGCTGAGATCGCCGCATTCGAAGGTGCCAACCAGGAATACATTCGCCGCAGCTTGGGCCTGGTGCGTTTGATGGGAATGTTGTGGCCGACGCTGGAGTTGATGCTCGGCATCGCCGTGGTCATCGTTCTGTGGCTCGGCGGGCGGCAGGTTCTGGCCGGGAAAATGGACGTGGGCGATTTTGTGGCCTTCAACACCTATATGGCGCAGCTGATGTGGCCGGTTATCGCGCTGGGATGGGTGATCAATCTGTTTCAGCGGGGAACGGCCTCGATGGCGCGAATCCAGGAGATATTTTCGCAGAAGCCTGAGATTGCGGATGACCCACAGATCGGAGCCGGATCACCTGACGTTATTCGCGAAATCGAGGGAGAAGTAGAGTTCCGCGATCTCAACTTTGGCTATGACGGAGTGCCCGTCCTCAAGGACGTCAACCTGCGAATTCCTGCCGGCTCCAGTTTGGCCATCGTCGGGCCGACGGGCTCGGGCAAGACGACGCTGGTCAGCCTGATTCCGCGGATTTACGATGCCTCGGCAGGCTCAGTTCTGATCGATGGACGTCCCATCCGCGAGTACACGCTCGACTCCTTGCGCCGCCAGATTGGCTTTGTTCCGCAGGAGACATTTCTGTTCAGCGACACGATTCGCGAAAACATTGCCTACGGACTCTCGCAGGAAGACAGCACAGCTTCGCTCGACCAGATCAAAGCCGCGGCCGAAGCCGCCAACATTGCGAACGACATTGACGGCTTCCCTGACGGCTATGAAACCATGGTTGGCGAGCGCGGCATCACGCTTTCCGGAGGGCAGAAGCAGCGTACCGCGATTGCTCGCGCGCTGCTGCGCAGTCCGCGCATTCTCATCCTCGACGATGCGCTGTCGAGCGTCGATACCCACACCGAGGATAAGATTCTCAACCACCTTCGCGAGATCATGCGCGGACGCACGACCATCTTCATTTCCCACCGTGTTTCGACCGTCCGCAATGCCGATCGCATCGCCGTTCTCCACCAGGGACGCGTCGTCGAACTTGGCACCCATGACGAACTAATAGCCCGAAGCGGCTATTACACCGACCTCTATAACAAACAGCTTCTGGAGGAAGAACTGGCCGAAGTGTAGGCCGCTTGGATGGGTGCCCCTGCATTATCGGTATAAGGTAATTTCGCAGGGATTACCTTCTTAGTAGCAAAGTAATTCCCCGGGGATACAACCCGGCGCGGAATTACTTGATCAGACAACAAGAAGCATAGATAATGCTTCAAGCCCCGCAATCAATCTATTGCACCACGGAGTGTCCATGCGAAGTCCGCGCCCGGCCTTGCGAGTTTCGTCTTTTGTTCGAGCGACCAGCGTCTCGACGATCAGTATTTCGGCGATTATTCTTTGCCTTCTGATTTCGTCCAATCTCGCTTTCGGCGCAGCGCCGGACCGCATTACCAGCCCGATCGACTCCAGCAAGATGGTGCAATTGCACGGGGGAGTTTCTCTGAAGGCGAAACCGCAATATGACCAGGGCGCGGTCGATTCATCGCTGCCACTGAGTTACATGACACTGCTCACGGTGCCGTCGGCGAGCCAGAAGAAGGCTCTCAGGGCACTTCTGGTTGACCAGCAGGACCGCCACTCGCCTCTGTACCACCAGTGGCTTACCCCGGAACAATACGCCGACCGCTTCGGCCTGAGCCCCAACGATCTGCAGAAGATCACAGCCTGGCTGCAGTCAGAGGGCTTCAGTATTATTAGCGTTGCCCGCGGCGGCAACTTTGTCGTTTTCAGCGGGACTGCGGCTCAGGCTGAAGTCGCATTCAAGACGCAGATCCACAATTTTGAGGTTGGCGGCACGAAGAACTTTGGGAACACCAGTTCGCCCTCGGTTCCCGCCGCGCTCGCGGGCATCGTCACTGGCGTTCGTGGGCTCAGCAATTTCAAGCCGAAAGCGAATTTCAAGCTCAGAAATCCGCAATACACCTACACGACGTCGGGCGGGAGCAATCGCTATCTAGCACCTGGTGATATTTCGACGATCTACAGTATCAATCAGCTTTACGGCCTTTCGCCTTCGATCGACGGCAGCGGACAGAAACTGGCGGTAATGGGCCAGACCGATATTTACCTGGCCGACTTGGTTGATTTCCGCAGCACTTCGAGTCCCACGGGTTTCGCGCTGCCCGCAATTACCGGTTGCAACACCACTTCCGGACTGGTCACCAGCTGCGGTACCGCTTCAACAAACTATTTGCAATACATACTGATTGGCACCGACCCCGGTTCGCCATCTCTGGGCGATCTGCCCGAGGCAGACCTCGATCTGGAGTGGTCGGGAGCGGTGGCGAAGAACGCGCAAATTGTTTACGTGAACGCCCCCGACACCGAGTTTGGCGTCTGGGATTCGTGGTATTACGCCGTTGACCACGACGTGGCACCGGTCATCACCATGAGTTATACCGCACCGTGCGAGCCGATCGAAGCAGGCTACTCTGACGGAAATACCGGCGAGGGAACCTTCGCATCCGACGAAAGCGAATTGCGGGAGGCCAACGCCGAGGGCATCACGTTCATGAATTCGTCGGGCGACTCCGGGGCGGCGGCGTGCGATCCTGACTCGAATCTGTCAGGAGAAGGTTTGGCTGTAGCCTATCCGGCCAGCAGCCCTGAAGTTACCGGCGTCGGCGGAACGATGATTCCCTACGACATTGCAGGTGAGGGCGCCTACTACGGCAGCACCTACTGGAACGCGACCAACAACAGCAACGGCGGATCGGCCAAGTCGTACATTCCAGAAAACGCCTGGAACGATTCGGTGGAATTCGGCGCGTACTGCACTGCTTTCCCGAGTAATAGTTTTTGCACTTTCTACGGGATCACGGACCAAGAATCTGCGCAGTTAGCCCTAGACATAGGGGCGGGCGGAGGTGGATACAGCGGCTGCACCACGCTTGACGGGAGCGGGGACTGCCTCAGCGGCTTTGCCCAACCGTCATGGCAGGCGGTCACCGTGGCAGGACAGGCTGGAGCACGGCTTGTGCCCGACGTCTCATTGCTGGCGTCTCCGGACTGGCCGGGATATATCTGGTGCACGCCAGTCGAGGAGCTATCGAATACTCCTCCATACGATAGCGAAACCACGAGCAGTTGCGCGAGTGGCGTCGCGGGGGCGGTAGCCGGGGTCGTTAGCGGAGGGAATTACGTGGTTAACCCTTCGATTGTCGGTGGCACCTCGGCGTCGTCGCCGGTCTTCGCCGGGATCGTAGCGCTACTCAATCAATACGTGGGAGATGGCGGATTGGGCAACATCAATCCGATTCTTTACCTGATGGCGACAACTACTCCTTCGGCGTTTAATCAAGTCACGGCCGGAACGGACGCTCCCGGCGCTAACACGGTTTATTGCTCTCCTGGCTCTCCCGGGTTTCCGCCCGTGGCGCTGGAGTGCCCTGATGCAATTCCCCCAGCGATTTACGGACTTTTTGGCTACTACGCAGCTACTGACTACTCTGTCAGCGGTTATAACATGGCCGACGGCCTGGGCTCGGTCAACGCGTACGAATTGGCCACGAATTGGAGCGCAGCGGCAGCGTACCACGCTACGACTGCCACCGTTACCTCGAACCTGAACCCGGCGGGCGGCGGCGTGACCGTGACGTTTACTGCCACTGTCGCCAACAGCGGTGGCGCGGCACCCACCGGTTCGGTAACCTTCAGCGATCTGGGTGCTACTCTCGGAACCGGCACGATCAGCACCACGGGTGGCGGTCAACAAGCGACCTTCTCCACTTCGAGCCTCGCTATGGGCACCCACTCTATTACGGCGCTCTATACCGGAGACTCGAGCAATGCCGGCAGTATATCGCCGGTGCTGACGGAGACGATCACTTCGGGGCTACCAACGACTACTACAACCCTGGTATCCAGCCTCAACCCGGCGGCTGTCGGCGCTAACGTCACTTTCACGGCAACTGTTTCTACGACCGGATCCAACCCTCCGACGGGCACGGTTACCTTCTATAACGGCAGCACCTCGATCGGAACCGGGACCCTGGCAACTGTAGGCGGCGCTCAGGTGGCGACGCTGACGACCTCTTCGCTGCCTGCCGGCTCGGACTCGATTACGGCTGTGTACGGTGGAGACTCCAACAACGCGGGCAGCACGTCGTCGGTACTGATCCAGGTTATCAACGGCGACGCGACGACGACCGCGCTCACTTCGAGCCTGAACCCGGCTGGGGACGGCGTACAGGTGACCTTCACGGCTAAGGTAACTACTACCGGCACACACGTTCCGACTGGCACAGTGTCGTTTGAGAACGGCGGAGTGATTTTTGGCAGCCCCGTCACCCTCACCGCGCTGAATGGCACGCAGTCGTCCGCCGCCATCATCACAAACGCTCTCCCGGTAGGCACGGACTCGATTACGGCCGTGTATTCCGGAGACGCGAACAACGCCGGCAGCACGTCGAACACCGTGAGCCAAGTCATCCAAGCACCAACTTTCACCTTCTCAGTGGAGCCGACCACCCCTGCTCCGGTACTCTCTGGTGGATTCACAACCTCTACCTTCACCCTGACGCCCGGCGGCGGAACGTTCGCCCAAAATGTGACCTTCGCCTGTAATGGACTTCCCGACTCGACGGTCACCTGCAGCTTCAACCCGACGCAGATCGCAGCGGGCGCAGGGGCGACGCAGGTGACGCTAAAGATTCAGACCACGGGTCCGAACTCCGACGTACAAGGAGGAATTCGCCGACGCGCCGATAATCACACTCCAGTGCTGCCGTTAGCGTTGCCGCTGGCCGGCATTGTTGCCGCCGGGTTTGCGGGACGGAAATTCTGGAGACACTCGGCATGGGCCGGCTTGGGAGCTTCGCTGCTGCTCCTGGGACTTCTGATCGCCTGCGGCAGCAGCAACAACACACCGCCGATTACCATCACCGTAAGTCCTTCGGCGGCGACGCTGTATCCGAATGACTCGACTGACAATTGGCCGCCGCAAACGGCGACGTTTACGGCCACGGTCACGAATACCAACAACTCAGCCGTAACCTGGGCAGTGACCACGACAAACGGCGGCACGATCAGCGCGGGCGGAGTGTACACGGCTCCCACCATCGCCGCCGACCTTCCGACGACGGCAACCATCACCGCCACTTCGCAGGCTGATACGACCAAAGTCGCATCGGCAGTGGTGAACATCACGCCAACGACAGTTCCGGGGACGTATCCCGGCATCACGGTGACCGCGACCGAGGGACCGACGGCAAACACTTCGTCGCCCATTACGCTGACGGTGAATTAAGAATCGTTGCTGACTGGCGATTTACAGAAGGGCGCGGAATCAAACCGCGCCCTCTTATTTTTGCCAGCCTAGCGTGGGCAGAAGGCGGGTTTGCAGGCTTCGACGGCAGATAAGTGGTGGGCAGTGCAGGACTCGAACCTGCGACCTCCTGCTTGTAAGGAAGCTAAGGTATCTATTATCAATAACTTAGACACAGATGATGATGAGTTTATTTACAACGGTACGTAGGGTGACTGACTGCTATGAAACTCCTGTGCTACAAGGCTTTCCGGCGATCCGAAAAAGCTGTTTTCAGGGACGGATCACAACCGGTCACAATTGGTCGGGGTTGGGGGTAGGTACAAAACTGGGTACAAAATTTCCGGCAGGTGATTTAGGGGTTAGGTACAAAACTGGTACAAAATTTCAGTTCGTATCGACCTCCTGCTCACGACGCAGTGAAGCCCCCATTTACCTCCCTGCCCTGAAATTTTCCGTCGTGGCCCCGCTTGCTTCCCGTTCAAGAACTCGCAGTCCCTCAGTCAGTGTTGCGATCTGTTTTTTGATGTCATTTATTACGGAGTCCAGGTTCATATTTCCCCCTTGGTTCGTGATCGAAAGCGTACATGATTTCTCCTCTTCAGATCAGTTCGGACGGCTTCGGCCCGGCTCTATGGACTTGTCTCTTGTACGCACTCTGGATTTTTTGGGAGCGGGACTTCGCGGAAACTCGGCGCATTCGTGTTGGTTGAACGCGTCCACCACTTTCGCCGGAGCTTTCTCGGCCTCCGCAACTCCCGGATTCGCGATAACCCAATTGCAGGCACTGCAACCCCATGCCGTGAAGGTGCTGTTTTCCCGCCATACCAGGTCGCGTGACATGGGCGGGATTTTAAACGCAAACTCAGCGCGTTGACAACAGGATCACGCTCAATGCGCTGCTCCTTCCTTCCCAGCAATTCGCGCAGTCCGACTTTTGACCGGCATCGCATTGAGGTCGCCTTCTGTGGCATGATATTTCTGTGCCAAGGTAAACCCCGGCTCCGAGAGCCGTATGAATGATTACGACAAGCAGAAGTGGTTCGATCTGTACCGTACAGCCATCCTAGAATTGACTCGCGCGGCCATGACCGGACGCATCTGCGATGCCCGTGGCGAGATAGCGATTCGTCTAGAAGCCCTGAAACAACACCCCGGACTGCATCAGGAAGAATACAGAGCCATTCAAGACGCCCTTAGCAACCTCCGTGTATTAGAACAAGAGGAAGCACGCTTGGCCGAGGATGACAAGAGGCGTCTCCTGCAAGAGAGTATCCAAAAGCTCCAGACCCTCGCGCCTAAGTTCGCAATCCAGCAACAAGACTCAAACTGAGGAGCTACCCCCCGGTCTTGAGCGTCAGCGGCTCTTGAGAGCATTACGGGTTGTCATCATACCGGCTACAGTCAAACGAGCAACTCTCTCAATGATGATCCCGATGTGGAACGCTCGGTTGTTGTCGTACCTTGAATAGTGGGTTCAGGCGGATGGTGACGCGGCGCAGGTTTTTGCCGTTTCCCTGTCTGGGTCTGCTCGAAGCTGAACGGCGTCAGGACAGATCACGTGTCGCCGTCCGTCTAAACTTCACTCGCGTTCGTTAAATCTGACTGGGCCTGGCATGGCAGATCGCAGATTAAAAATCGTGAGAAATTCGCACCCCGTGACCGCCGTCTGCGAATCGTGCGAACAGACCTTCATGTCTAGAAGCGAGGACGCGGAGCAAGCGGATAAAGAGATTCGAATAGCCTTCGACATGCACACATGCAAGCGACGTGAGTCTACCGAAGGCCCGAAATCATCACCTGATGAGCCACGCTTCTGAGCTGCCTAAACGCAAATTGCGGATCGTAAGGAAATCTCCGCCTCCGGTAATCGGCGAGTGCGAAAGCTGTCATGCTCAGTTCAGATCTACCAAACTGTCGTGGCGTGACGCGGATGCGGAAGTCGTAGAGGCATTCTCTGCTCATGAGTGCAAGCCCGTGGACAGTCAGGCAAGTGGGTGGGATGGCTAGTCGAAAATGCAATCGGGGGAATCCCGATTTCTGGCCTGTCGTTGAGGATCAGGGACTCCGTATCGCACTCTTACACCCGGTCCACTCAATCAGGAGTGTAGGGCGAAGATCACTGTTCGCTATTGCACAGTATTCAGTTTGGCACTTACGGTAGGATTGTCATGTAATAACTCGGGATGCTGATACCTGTGACGTTATCTTGTGAGTGTCAGCTCTGCCAGATAGACCCAGGGACTCCCGGTCCTCCAAGTGCTGTCCGACAAGGGTCAGATGGTTCGGTTGGGCTCGGAGCCACAGCTACAAGGAGGTTCCTGATTGCCACCACACAAAGTTCTAATCGTCGAGGATAATGATGCTGTTCGTATGATGTTGCACGAAGGATTGCAACTCGATGGGTTTGAAGTCATGGTTGCTTCAAACGTACGTGACGCGCTTAGGCTTATCGCTACAGAACCTTTTGACGTCCTACTCTCCGACCTGCACATGCCTCTCGCGGGAGACGGCTTCACTCTAGTCAGCGCCATGCGCCACACTAATCCTGACGCGCTCACCGTGATTCTGAGCGGGTATCCTGCGGTGGATGAGGCGATGGCCGCTATTCTCTCCCAGGCCGATGAAATCTTCGTGAAACCGATTCGAATTGGCGCATTGAGGGAAGTCATTCGCAAAAGACTTGCAGACCCTCACACTAAAAGGCGAGAAAAACCGGAATCGGTTGCTTCCATTTTGGAGCGCGAGACCGAAAATACAATTCAGAATTGGCTGGGTGCTGTTGACCAGGATGCGGAGCTCACCTGCATCCCTCTGAGCTCCTCCGACCGCACAGGGCACCTCCCCAAACTCCTGCAAGACCTAATTCTTCGCTTGCAACTGGACTCGGGATTACCGGCTCCAATTTCCCTGACAGCTCGCGAACATGGAAAGCTGCGCCGCCAGCAAGGCTATACTGCTCGTATGGTGGTGGAAGAGTCTCGCATCTTGCAGGTGAGTATCTTTAGCACCTTGCAAAGGAACTTGAGCGGTGTGGACTTCAGTCGGTTGTTGCTGGACGTGGTGACCATCGCGGATGAGGTCGATTCCCAACTGAAAGAAGCAATGACCTGCTACATCATGCCGTCAACTGTGGAATCCGGTCCGGTTAGACTCGCTGGGTAGGACTTCCCTTGATCGCCTTTTCGCTTTGAAGAAATCAGACAGCCACGAGATGAGCCACATCGAGACTCCAAGCACTGCGAACGCTTGAGCAAATCGGTACATGAAGTTCCTGATGCTGGGCACCTTGTCTGGGAGGTTAGCAGTCAGGCGACCAACTTGCCAGTCTCGAAAGGCTTACCCAGCGCGAGGTATGGTAATCCATCCGTGCTGGATGGGAGTGTGAAATTTTGTAAACGCTCCCGCGCCTTCGCCGCTGCTAATTTTATGGACGTAGCATGACTCGTGAACTGTCTTCCCATTTTCGTCAGTGTTCAGATCGGTTGTTAGGTCAACCGGGTTGTTGCACAAGGCACAATGGAATTCTGGGGCGGTACTCATAGCGGGCACTCATTTCAGGGGCAAGACAAGCGTAATCGCAACCCCAGTGCGGCGTCTGAGCTGTTGTGACCATGTACTCGTTCGCAACGAAAGTGAGCGAAATTGTACAGACGATGCTTTTGATTCACAGACTATAATTCGTGGCAGCGAGCACGGACCAAGAGGCCGCTCGGGTTGAGGGATTCCGGGCGGCTTTCTCTCAGAAAACGTCAGTAACTTGCCCACGTATCGCCGCCTTCGTCAGAATGTGCTTGGAGGGCCGCAGTTATGCCTAAGACATGCACACTCACCCTGTTTGTAATCGCGTTGACCTTTCTTACTTTGCAAGCCGCACACGCTCAGATGTTGAACTGCGAACCGGCCTTCACGGTCGCGGCTCATGCGTCCAAGGAATGTGTATTCACTGTGCCCGCAAAGATGGAAGGCGCGAAAATCGAAGGACACTTCCGCGCGACCGGCGGTCCGCGCAACTCGATTGAGGTTTGGGTGCTGGATGACGATGCTTACGTCAATTGGCGGAATCATCACCACCCGGATGCGCTGTACAACAGCCAACGTGTGACCCAGGGTACCGTGGATGTTCCGTTGCCGCATCCAGGCAAGTATCACGTGGTTTTCAACAACGACTTCTCGGTCATCACGCCCAAAGCCATCGAAGCGCAATTTGTTCTGAAGCACAGCCCGTTGGTTGAGACAAGCAACTAAACAATCACATTTGCACAGAAAGCCGCCTAGCGTTGGGCGGCTTTTCTCTGCACGGTGTAGCTAGGGCGTGCCGTCGCTATAGTTGATTCTCGGCACGTCCATGAGACCCTTCTGCCAATTCTCTAGATACTTTCGTGAGTGTGCGGGCAATTCCGCTTCACGATAGCATTTCAAGACTTCTCGATAAGTGCGCAGCACACTCGCCGCTGTGCAAGTGAATAAGGAACCAAATCCTGAAAGATGCCGTATTGGCTCGAACGCAATGATACCTTCTCCCACGCGAACATGCTGTCCGTAGTTGGAGGCGTGAATATTTTCAGACCAAGTGCTATAGAAAATCGCGTACTCGGCTGACCGTCCTACCGCGCTAGCGATACCACTTACGCTCCGCATCCCGAGCGGAACGTACCAAGCTCTATCCCCTTTTCCATTCTTGAATGCACATTTATCGAATGCTTGGCTCACTTCCGCGAAAGTGTTTTGTGATAAAACACGATTGATATCAGCCAGAGTTTTCGCCGCCTGATCCATCGCGGTCTGATTTCGGAGCGCTGGCATGTCGGGCACCAAAGTCGCGAACGCCGTTGCTTCGGGGGAGCCTCGCTGGAATCGTCGCGCCCATCGTCGTTGCCTTCTCAGGTTGTGTACGTAATAGCAAGTAGCTTTCCGTTCGCTATCCGCAGCTAAAATCCAATCTATGTATACAGACGCTTCAAACAAAGCCCTAGCCTGGAGCGCCGCAGCATACACAGCCCCATTCGATAGCAAAACCTCAACCCCGTCCAACATCGCAACGACTTGGCGGAGCAATATTGGGATGACCACAATGTCCTTCAATGCTTTGTCGCTCGATTCATAGCAGCGGGGAATAAGATTTGTGCCGTAATTCGTAACGTCATGGAGCATTTCGAGTTGCGAGGAAAAGGCACGTTTAACGTCTGCCAGTGTCTTCTCCCGGTCTAATAGCGGAGAGAATTCGCCCTCACCAATTTTGATATTGTCCATTTCAGCCCCGTGATGCACGCACGATCTATGGTACTTTTCCGTTCCCGATTTCCTCGAAAACGAAAGCGGTGATGACATGGTGATTCAGGCTGATCGTGGAGCGATATTTTCTGCCGCCGATGCTCTCATACTCGAAAGTTGCGACGTGTTCAGCATGGTAGAGTCCGAGACTCGCAATGAGAGTTACGCGCGCCGTCGCGAGCACAGCCGGAAGGTATCTCCAGTCCGGTTCTGCTAGACCAGGCCTTGTGAAGAAATATCTAAGATTCAGTGCCGGGCCGTTGCCGATGTTGTGAATGACGTAACTTCCCCCATCGGGATTGACAACGAGATTGCCCACGGCTCCGTGCATCTCCAGAATGGCATCACTGGCGTCCCGCAACCTTGCCGAGAAAGCTATGCAGGGCTTTGATAAGCCTTCTACTTGATCCACCGCCGCTCGGATGATCTTTTGGGAGGCTGTCACCTGATCCTGAGATGCTTTACGAATCCGGTAGGTCTCGATGCAGTAGACGGCGAGGCCGATTACTCCCAACGTCTGCACAATCAGCATCAGGAATTGGATACAGTGATCGGACATGGGACGGATGTTAGCACGGCGTTCGCCTTCGTTTCTTCCAGCGCGAAAAAAACCAGACGGCCTGCGGCCTACCGCCGAGGGCATATTTTGTGTTTCCTCGATCCACCGGGTCAAGCGGTCTAAGTTTCGGCGCGGGCCAATTCAACGCGCTTTTGCTTGCGGGGTGCGGCTTGTAATATCGAGTCTTTTATTGCAAATTCCCTAGCTTCTCGATTACGACAGTGTAGTTATACTTGCCAGTGCCTCCCGAAATCTCATAAGTGATTGGGGTTCCCGGCAGTGGACTGAAAATCCAATGAGTCTGTAGGTTTGGCAGTCCGGCCCCAAGGCCCTCAATCAAGGTCATTGGATCATTGGCTAGGTCTGTCCAGCTCAGCGTGAGGCTCCAATCGCTCTCACTCGCACTCGATATATAGATTTCCGTTTGATACACTCCGTCGCTCTGCGGAGTTAATAGCGCGGTCAGCGGAACCGCCTGCGTCTGGTTAACAAAGGAAATCGCCTTGACCACTTTCCACTGTGGCACGGATTCGCTCGATTGCTCTTTTGTTTGGGCAAAGGTCGTTAGCGAGGCGAAAAGCAGGAAGGAACAAAGTCCTAATCTACGCATCTGAGTCCTCCAATAAAAGGAGATGAGACTAGCAGATGATGCGTGCGCCGAAGAATGGCTCTTATGTGGTACGCCCCCATTTCACGTCGCACTAACCAGCGTGTCCAGCCCTGCCCATTACATGCACGCTCAACCTGAAGAATTCGTAATTTGCGGAGATATACTAGTGCGTATGCTGAGTGAAAAATCATGCGCGCCCGGAGATGGAACCGTCAGTATCCAGTTTCGCGTGCCGCAGGAGCTAAAAAGAGAGCTGGATAAACTGACCGAGGGCGATAGACTGAAATGCGATGCTTTTTGCGTCCGCGCCCTTACGCAAGCCGTTTTTGAAGCCAACCGGCTGTCGTAGCGCACGATGGAATATCAAGACCACCCGATATACACCGTGGCTGAAGTGGCCGTCATGCTGCGACTTTCGAGGCCCACAGTCACCCGCCTATTTGAAAAGGAATCGGGGGTGATAATGCTGAATCGCCCGGAGACAATGCACAAGCGGAGATATCGTTCGTTGCGGATTCCCCGCCACGTGTACCAGCGGGTGCTCTCCCGTATCACTATTTCTTCCTAGTGGCCGTCACTAGCGAGTTGAGCCGGTCTTTTTCTCGTGCCACATCTTCCATTCCTGTACCACCAAGCCATATACGGCCCGATGTAATCCTGTTACCGTTTGATTGGGTGACAGGAGAGCACTCGACAATGACAGACTCAAAGCACGAGGCACTGAAGAAAAAGCTGGAGGAGATTAAAAGCAAGCTGCTGAGCGAACTCAAAAATGAAAGCAGTGTTTCTATCAATCGCGCTGAAGGCTCGTTTAGTGACCTTCGCCCAAGTTACTCTGCTCGGGAGATACAGAAGGGCTTGAGAGAAGTTCCATTTCTTGACGCCCTTTTCGAACGCAGAGTGCAGGATTGGATAGATGAAGATGAAGAGATCAAGGAAGAGTTATTGAAGGGTACGACAATGGAACCATCGAGCCGAGGAAAGGCGTTGCCGTAACACATTGTCCCGTGCCAATCTCGCGCCGTTAACGACTAACTAGGTGTAACTAGCCGCGATGGTAGCCATCTGCCGCATCACTGTTTTCTCCACGTCGCGCTAAACCAGCGTATCTAGCCGGTCTTGCCGTCCCTTGGCCCACTTCGCATGGGACTAGCCGGTTTTGATTGGGCGCGAGGAAACTCGGCGCATTCGTGCTTGGCAAAGTCTCCGCTACACCCCCAAGCGGCGAAAGTGCTGTCCTCAAGCCAAGTCAGCTCTCTGGGCATGGGCGATTTTATACATAAAACAAGCCGGACACAATACTCTATGGGATCGGTAGGGATTCGGATCGCGCGTCGAAATCGTCAGTTTGAAATTTAGTATCGGCGCACAAAAAAGCCGCTAGGCATCCGCCCAGCGGCACTTCTGACCGCCTGTAACGCACTACGCCTGTTTTCTCTGACCTTGATCGTGCTTTTCCTGTTCCGGCTGCGGAGTCTTGGGTTGAACAGTGGGAATCTGTTGCACCGGCGAAGTGGGTTGGCTTTCTGGCTTGCCGTCCTGAGCGGGCTTTTGCGCGTCGTTATGTTGAGGGTTACGATTTTCTTGATCTGACATAGTATTTCTCCTTATCGTCGATGTTCTTTGTTCGTTGTTCGTTGAGGATTTTTCTTGTGAAAAAAAGCGGTGTGACTTAGCCCCGGAGAGTACAGCGGCCACACCGCAGGGGGAAAGATGGTTCCCGACAAGCCCCCTTCTTGTTCGAGTAAAAGATACCGTGGATGACGCAATGCGATCTGTTCCATATTGCACACTCCCGCGTACTTGTGTGCAAAGGATGGAAAGCATAGTGTTGACGCGAACCGAAGCAGTCTGAGATTCCGGCCTCCCCCACAAGGAGCATCATGCACAAGATAATTTCGTATTTACTTATAGCGGGATTGGCCACCTGGGTCGGCGGCTCCATTACCTCAACACCGTCATTTCCGAGGATCGTTGCCAAGGTCGCGCTGACCAATCAAACCAGTACGATCCCTGCAACAACAATACTGACGCCAACTCAAAATGCCCTGTATCGGATTTCCGTCTACATGGTGCAGGTCTATCCACAGACCCCGTTGTGCAACGAGGGCTATTGCGGCACCTTGGCTGCTAATTTTCAGTGGACCGATGATGGCGGAATGCAGATGATGGGCGGCAACGGTAACCTGCAAAGTCTACTTCAGCTCAATCTGTACAATGCTGGGTACGGTTCATGTGTTTCGCTAGATGGCGGAGTCTGCGCCCCGATGGTGCCCGCTTCGACAGTCTTGCCGGGTGGGGTAGTTCTCGTGAGGGCTAACGCGGGCACTCCACTCATTTATTCGGTTACTCTTGTCCCCGGAGGCGGCGATCAGGTAGCACCGTATGACTACTTTATGACGGTGGAGCAGCTCGAATAATGTTTAATTTTCGATAGAGCGGTTCTGGCTTGATGTTCCCGCTTGCATCGCTAACGGCGGGCTGAATGGCCTTGGCTAACGCCCCCCACGATCTGCTGTAAGCCGAACCGGGCCTCCCGTACGAAATTTGCCTAAGGCCGGTGGCACACCCCACCACGCGGCGATTTAGTTGAGCAGTTCCCGTGCCTTTCCGATGAGTGCCCCGGCGTTTGATTTGGAGATGACAGCGGATGCGCCTGCCGCTAGAGCTTCCTTCTGGATAAACTCGTCACTATGAACCGTGAAAATTATCACCGGCACGGTAGGCATAAGTTGCTTGAGAATCCGCGCCTCTTCGAGACCATTCATTAGTGGCATGGAAAAATCGGTCACAATCAATGCAGGCCGAAGATGTTGTGCTTTCTCAATGGCCTCCCGACCATTTTCACACTCGCCGCAGACTTCAAAGTCTTCTTCGCGCGTAAACAGTTCGCAAACCAACTTGCGTATGAGCGGATTGTCATCGACCACCAACACTGATCGCACAGGCGCGCCCCCTCACCGATGCTTATGGCCAGAATAGTTGACATTCAGATGCGAACGACCAAGAGGGAGTTGCCGCGCGATCCTCGTGAACTTGAAGGGTATTACCAGGCGATCTAGCTCCCGCGCAAGAGGGGCCAAGGGGGAAGGCCGGGGCCAGTCGATCAAAAACGCTGACTCCCCTAACCCACATCCGCATCAACCCACACTCAACCGCACTCAATCAGCCCCAACAAATCTTCCGCGAATCCAACACTAATCGCTTTCGGATTGCCTGATATTGTCGATTCGTCGCGCCAGTTTTATTGCTTGACTAAGTGCGAGTATCTCAGAGTAAGTAACTGTGGCGAGCGATTAGTACGTGATTAGCAGTCAATCGGCGAGTTACACATCTCACGTTCGTATCTGCTTATTGCGGTCGTAATTTCCATCGACTAACTCGAAAACCTGTCAAGCGTTTTGTTTCGCTTTCATCGCAGTACCTTGCGAGTTAGTACGTCCTGTGTGCGAGTAAGTGTGAGTTAGTGTGAGCGCCGCGCAACTAGCGCACAGGAAAACGCCGTGAGCATGAGCAAGCGGGACTTTGTGAAACTCGCCGATGCCCTCAGAGCAGAAAAGCCCGGAGACAACTGGAATCCAAACAAGAGAGTGCAATGGGAGCTTGACATCAAAGCCATTGCTAACGTCTGTGCTGAATCCAACCCAAGGTTTAAGCGTGAGCGTTGGATGTCCTACGTCAATGGGGAGTGTGGGCCGAATGGTGGCGAGCTAAAGCGTAGTGACGGCGGGTTGAAGCGAGATGTGCTGATGCGGGAGGTGCGGTAATGTCTACCAGCTTATTCGAGATGTCTTCCGTTGAGCAGCAAGCTACGCTAGGATTTCCGGAACCGCTGACGGAGAAGTACCGACCGCGCACCTTCGATGGCTTTGTTGGCTTGGAGAAACCGCGCAAGGTCATGGGAAAACTTGCAGCTAACCCGTTTCCATCTGCGTGGCTGTTTATCGGGAGCAGTGGAACTGGGAAAACAACTCTTGCCTTGGCATTGGCGGAAGCGATACCGGCAGAGCTACATCACATTCCGTCACAGGAGTGCAACCTAGAGAACATCGAACGTGTCCGCCGTACTTGCCAATACGTGCCGATGGAGGGCAAGCGGATGCACTTGATCGTTGTCGATGAAGCTGACCGCATGACGGATGCGGCTCAGGTTTCACTCTTGAGCAAGCTGGATTCAACGAACTTTCCTCCGAACACGATTTTTGTGTTCACCTCGAACGATTCCACCCGATTAGAGCCAAGGTTTCTATCGCGCTTGAGCGTGCTGGAGTTTTCGAGCTACGGAATCGCGAAAGAGGCGTCAGAGCTTTTGGCAAGAGTTTGGGATGCTGAAACTGATGGCTCTGTAGAGCGGCCAAACTTCGCCCGGATCGTGAAGGAAAGTAACAACAACGTGCGCGAGGCTTTGAATCGGTTGCAGGTTGAGATCATGATGGCCTGAGTGATTGACGGGCAGGTTTGTCAGCTTGCCCGTCCCAATCCGACAAAACGCCTCTAGACGGGGGTGTGTCAATAATCGTATGCCGGTCGGAGTTTCGATTGGCGTAGGGTGCAAGGGCTAAAAAGTGTGTATTGACAAGCGGTCGAATGCTGATACAGTCAAAACAACGGGAAGGAGCAAAATGAAAATCGGAATATACGCGCGGGTTTCAACCGGTAAGCAGGAGAATGCGAACCAGCTAGACCAGTTGAGGGAGTTTGCTGCGAAGCAGGGCTGGGAGATCGCAATCGAATACGTTGACACTGTGACGGGATCGGGCAAACTGAAACGTCCCCAGTTTGATCGCATGATGCTGGCCGCATCCCAAAGACAGTTTGACCTCCTGCTGTTCTGGAAACTGGATCGACTCTCCCGTGAGGGGGTGAGGAAGACGTTGCGGTATCTGGAACTGCTCGATTCCTACGGCGTAGCTTGGCGTTCGTTCATGGAGCCGTTCTTCGATTCCTGCGGTGTGATGCGCGATGTCGTAATCAGCATCATGGCTACGCTCGCCGAACAGGAACGAATCAATATTTCCGACCGGACGCGGGCAGGATTGCAACGGGCGATCAAAGCAGGCAAGGTGCTTGGACGGCGGGAAATACCTGTGGATGTAGTTCGGGCTCACAAAATGCAACGGGAAGGACTGGGACTCCGACCGATCGCCAAGAAGCTCAAGATCAGTGTGAACACGTTGCAACGGGCACTCAGAGCTGCCTAGATTCCCCAAGATCGAAAGAATATGGTCCAAGCGCCACCGATTTGGGGGAGAAACAAAGCCTGCACCACCCGCCCGGTGGAACCCCTTTCTTGTAGTTCGGGTCGTCAGATGACTTCTGAGAGTTAGACGGCGGGAGGCCACTTCTCGAAAAGGCGCGAAAAGTGGCGCACCTCTCAGTTATTTCGCTCGCTGCTCAACCGCCAGCCTGGGTTATACTCCGCCGAGATGAGGCCCACCCGCCTTCCTCTCTCCCCATCCCAGCCGAGACTAGCAGCCGCGCTTAAGAATCAACAAGTTCGCCTGCGTTAACTTCAGGTTGCTCGACAACAACCGGATCGGCAGGATTTTTCCTTAGCTGCTCTGCTTTCAACAGGTTCGCGCACGGTAACCCAAAGTTACCGTGCAGCACCCTTTCAGGGGTGGAGTGTCATACCTCTACCCCGTGCGCAGCACGGCTAAAAAACCTCAACCCCGCCACGGCACTCCGGGAGCACGAAAAAGTCGCCCCTCACCGTGCCGGATTTGCCACACTCCCCGGTCAGCAATCGGCACTCGAATCAGGAACCGCATCGGGCGGCTAATCGGACCTCGATCACGGCACGGATCGGCGGCCCACCCCCCGGAATCAGGAACGGGTCGTCAGGTCAAAAAGGGGGCTAAAGGAAAGTTTCATCTCGACCCACCGGCGCTCGTCACGTACGAGGGCACCTCCGGGGATGGCTTCCAGTAAGCAAGGTGACTTAAGAGACGGGTGTACGTTTCCTCCTCGTCAGTCACAAGGTAAAGAAAACCATTGCTTCGGACATACGCGAAGTATCGGGTTCCTCTAGGTACAAAATAGGCATCCCAGCCAAACAACATTGGCAGGCAGAGGAATGCGTGTAGGTCCGCAATCTCGTCGGTGCGGAAGAGATTGCCGGGGGCGTTTTCTATTGAGGAGCAGTTACCGTATCCGCGTCGCATTTGCTCGATTATCTTCAAACCGGCACGCTCTACTAGAGGCGTGCCAATGTCCCAGTTCGCAAGCCACAAAAGCCCCCCATAAAATTCCACGTTGGCCTCAAACGCCAGTAAGCCAGAGCCAAGAGCCATCACCGGGCCAGATTCCAGCGGCATTTTTATGGACATTCCGAAGACGGTCGGAGATTCATAACTGAGGTGGGCATACTGTCCAACCTTCATCGACAGCGGTGCTTGTTCACACCATTCCTTCGATTCCTGGTAAGTTAGGGTTCTCACGCGTCCTCCACTCAGAATTCCGGTCCAAAGTCTATTGCCAGTGATCTAACGATGAGTCCAACGGTTGCCCAAAAACCAACTTGTTTAATTACCTGAGCTCCATTGGTGCCCCAGTGCGTTCTGTTTCCCCCGCCATCGTCATGCGTCCAGTATCCATCATGTGGGTCCCAGACTACTGCGGGCGTGCCACCCTTTCCATCCGGGGATGGAACCTTGCCGTCGGGGACCCATCGGTTGCCCGGTATCGGACCGCTGCCCGGTATCGGTTTCCAGTTTGTCGGTTTTCCGTTAACGTCCACCGGAGCCGGGATCGGAGGCGGCAACGGTTTGCCGGTAGCAGGATCGGTTGGGGCAGGTCCCGGCTGAACGGTAGGTGTAACGCCTGATTCTGATCCGCCTTTCTCAGCGTGTTTCGCAAGCTCATCTGGCCCCACGCCCAGCGTATTTTGCGCCCCAAAACCAGCATTACCAGTGGCCCTGGCCCATTCCATAAATTGATCAGCTCTCGCTTGCAATACTGAGTCCGGCTCAATTCTATC
>Ga0210385_10000557_pt1 | contig 25981 bp, 21 predicted proteins | sample IncBWH26OmetaG_FD_160107 | JGI IMG/M metagenome (GOLD analysis project Ga0210385, IMG submission 160107) | Forest soil microbial communities from Barre Woods Harvard Forest LTER site, Petersham, Massachusetts, United States - Inc-BW-H-26-O ...
GTCCACACCGACCTTCAGTCAAATCGACAATCGGCTGCGCCCAGGCGGGCGCCGCTTCCCGTCAAGAAGCTGCACCTCAACCAAAGTATCCGCGAACCAGGAGGCAGGTCTTCCTGCCGGATGTTCTATTTTATTCGTGAGTAACTGTTAGTGACCAAATTATTTGTTGGAAATCTTCCCTTCTCCGCAACTGAAGAGGCGGTCCGCGCCCTGTTCGAGAAGCATGGTACGGTCGAGAAGATCGCGCTGATCACCGATCGCGAGACCGGTCGTCCCCGCGGCTTCGGCTTCGTGGAAATGGCCAATGCCGATGCGTCCCGCGCCATGTCGGCGCTGAATGGCACCGACTTCGAGGGTCGCAGCCTGAAGATCGACGAGGCCCAGGCGCGTGAGCGCAGTGGCGGCGGCGGTGGCGGCGGCGGCGGCGGTGGCAACCGCGGCGGCTACGGCGGCGGCGGTGGTGGTGGCGGTCGCCGCTACTAAGCACTGCACCTCGGTTCCGAGGTACTGAGCCTGCGGGCTTCCGGACCCTTCTTGGGCAAACCGGAAGCCCGCGATCATTTTTCTGCACCCGATGGATCGTCGCGATGAAGACGAAAAGCTTCCTTGTCCATGATGATTGCCGGCGCATCGTTGAAGCTGCGGCGGCCCATGCCCGCGCCAAGAACTGGGCCGTCAGCATCTGTGTCTGTGATGATGGGGGTCATGTTCTGCGCATCGAGCGCCTGGACGGTGCGGCCCCCTTTACCGCGCAGATGGCCATGGCCAAGGCGACCACCGCTGCCGTCGGACGCCGGGAATCCAAGAGCTTCGAGGACGTCATCAATCAGGGCCGAACGGCGCTGGTGACCGCGCCCCTGCAGGGGCTGCTCGAAGGCGGCGTTCCCATCATCATCGACGGTCAGGTGATTGCGGCGGTCGGCGTCTCCGGCGTCAAGTCAGTTGAGGATGCCGAAATCGCCCGCGCCGGGATCGCGGCACTGACAGCCTGAGCGCGTTCATTCGACCGCGTCGATCGCCGGCACGGCCTTGCCCTGCCAGCGGAAACGCCAGGTGCGCCCCTTGCGCAGCTGCGTCACCAGCGCCGGCCTGAACAGGCCCAGGCAGGTTCCTCCCCGGCGCCGCACACTGGGATAAATCACACCCAGCGACCCGACGGCCAGCAGCCGTTCGGCCAGCAGCTGCGAGGCCACATAGCTGTCCGGCGCCAGGCAATGGTGGAACGCCGGCGCGGCGCGCAGATCGTGCAGCTGCGCGCTCACATCGGCCAGGTATTCATCGTACGTGACCTCCTCCTCGAGACAGCCGATCTCGGCCAACTGGACCGACTTGTGAAAGGCCACCTCGGCCTGCGCCGTGCGGAGCTCGAAGGCCGCGTACCAGGCACCCCGATCCGGGCCATTGAATCGGCTGCCAAAGGGGTGCGGGTGCGTGAAGGCCGCGTTGACCGTACGGTAGTAGGGCACCCCGAAAACCAGCTCGTGCACGCCGATGCCACCGAGGCGCTGGTTTTCGGCCAGCAGCCGATCATTGGTCGCGTGATCCAGGTCGAACAAGTCCGCCAGATGCGCCTCATCATCGGCGATCAGGCCCAGCACACTGCCGGGATCGCGATATTGCGAGGGAATCAGGCGATGCGTATCGTAGCGCCGCACCAGCGTTACCGGCGGCAGCGCGAGCGCCCCACGGTTCACACGCCACCGCGGCGCGCATCGAGCAGCCGACGCACCGTTTGCAACGCCGGCAACCCGCCGCGCACCAGGTAGGTGAGCGGGGTATCGCCGCCGAACAGGCGATTCGCATTCGGCAGCTGCACCCACTGATCCGCGAGCGCCCGCGAGTGCAGGATATGCAGCGCCTTGAAGATGCCGATCAGGTACGACACCCGCAGCAAGCGGTCCGCCTCCAGCACCTTGCCGCCGGGGGCGCGCTTGAGTTCGTAGTAAGGTCCGTTGCTGACCCCACCCAGGAGTGCCCGGGCATCCTCGTCGCGGATTTTCCAGCGATCCATGATATTGAAGAAGGCCTTGAGACCGGCGGCACTGAGGCGTTCGCGCTCCTCGCGGGAGTTCAGATCCACCAGCGGCGAGGGTTCATAGCGGGTATCCGGATACGTGAGCGCAGCCATAGTTTTCTCCTGTACAGGATATGGTACGCTCCTGATCAGGAGTACACAAACCGGCCGGCCGAAGGCCGACATTTCTCCAGCGGGGAAGTTCCGCACGCCAAATTGGGCTTGCCGCCGACGGTGAGTGCTGCGAGCATTGCCGCCCAGCCATCAGGTCAACCATAAAGAACCCGCAGCGTTGCGCCTCGCACCGCCTGACGCAGGAGCTCCCATGTCCAGATTCTCCGCACCCGCCCGTTTGGCTTTTGTTCTGTCGCTGCTCGCGCTCGCCAGCTGCGGCAGCGACACGGGTGCCATCATCACCGTGCCCAATTCGGTGATCGTTGCCGATCTCACCGGCAGCAACGTCCTGTCGGTGGTCACCGCTGCCGCGGTCATCGACGAAACCGGCCTCACGCAAAAGCCCGGCCTGATCCAGGTCATACTGAACTCCGCCTCCACTCCCGGGGACTTCGCGGGCCAGGTGGATTACGACACTTCCAGCGCCCCGCCCTCGGGGCTGGCCGAGGGCGACCTGCGGGGTAACGGCAGCCACGATCTGGTGGTGGCCAACCTCAATGCGGGTACCCTGTCGGTGTTCCTGGAGACTTCACCGACTTCGGGCGCCTACGGCACACCGACCACCATCACGGTCGGCGGCCAGCCCAACGATGTGCAGATCGCCGATATCAATGGCGATGGCCTGCCGGATCTGATCGTCGCGGACAACCTCGGCAAGGTGACCTATCTGCTGCAGAACCCGGCAAGCCCCGGCACCTTCGAGACCGGAATCAGCCTGCCGATCACCAACCCCGCGATCACCGCCGAGGGCCTCACGACCCGCGCCATCTCGGTGGCCGTCGGCGACCTCAACGGCGATGGCTTTCCGGATCTGGCGGTCACCAGCTTCGACGTGAACGGCGACTTTGGACAGGTCACCATCTACTTCCAGGATCCGAGCAACCGCGGCACGTTTCTGAGCACGCCGACCAATATCGCGGCGCTGGGCGAGCCCTCGCAGATCCGGATTGCGGACATGAACCAGGATGGTGCCAACGACATCGTAGTCGCCCTGCAGGGACTCGGCGCCGATTCGGACTCGGAAGCCGGTGCCGGCACCACCGAACTGGCCGAGTCAGCCTACGGCGCCATGGTGATCCTGCAGAACTCCGCCACCCCCGGCACCTTTGCGACACCCGTGGTGTACGCCAGTGTCTCCGGTGCCATCAGCCTGGCGATCGGCGACCTCAACGGGGATGGCCTGCCGGACATTGCCATGTCGAGCCTCTATCCGGAAGGCGAGGGGTCGATCGCGGTGCTGTTCCAGATTGCCGCCAGTCCCGGCACTTTCGGCAACGTCGTCAGTTATGCAGGCCTGGGTCAGCCCTCTTCCATCGTGCTCGGGGACGTGACCAACGATGGCCTGCTGGATATGATCACGGCCGACGCCACCAGCGCGGCGTGGCTGAAGAATCAGTCATCGGCCCCCGGTACCTTCGTGTCACAGGGACAGATCGGCGAATAGGCCCTCAGGCGCGGGCGGCCCGCTGCAGCTTGGAGCGGGTCGCACCGTAGAGGGCATAGATCGCCACGCCGATGACGAGCCAGACCACGAAGCCCACCCAGGCCAGCCGCGGCAGCGTAATCATCAGGCCGGCGCAGCACAGCGCGCCGGCGAGCGGGACCCACAGCCCGCCCGGCGCTTTGAAAGGTCGCGGCAAGTCCGGGCGCGTTCGGCGCAGGACCAGCACCCCGCCACAGACGATGCCGAAGGCCAGCAGTGTGCCCATCGAGATGATGTCCCCGAGCAGCCCCAGCGGCAGCAGCCCGGCTGCGATGCAGGACACGATGCCCGTGACGAGGGTGCCGATGTGAGGGGTGTGCGTTTTCGGATGGACGCGCGCGAAGGCGGCCGGTAACAGGCCATCGCGGCCCATCGCGTAGAAGATGCGCACCTGGCCCATGAGGGTCACGAGCAGCACCGACACCAGCCCCGCCACGGCGACAAAGCCCACCAGATACTTGGCCCACAGCACCGAAGGCCCGGCACGATCCAGCGCCAGGTACATCGGATCCGGGACCCCGAGATCCTGATAGCCGACGAGCCCGGTCACGACGAAACTGACCGCCAGATACAGCACCGCGCAGATGGCGAGCCCGAGCAGCAGGCTCAGGGGAATCGTACGCTGCGGATGGTGGGCTTCCTGCCCCATGGTCGAGACCGCATCGAAGCCGATGTACGCAAAGAACAGGATCGCGGTTCCCTGGAACACCCCGGACCATCCATAGACGCCGAACGCGCCGCGGTTGGGTGGAATGTACGGATGCCACAGGCTCGTATGCACATGGCCCGCCCCGACAAACACGACCACCAGGATGGCGATCACCTTGGAGACCACCATGATGTTGTTCACCAGCGCCGAGGTCTTCAGCCGTCCCAGAAGGACCACGGTACAGGCCGCGGTCACCAGCACCGCCGGCGCGTTGACCAGGGTCGAGGTGCGATAGACGTGCCAGCCATCCTTCACATCGAAGGGGGCCGCGAGCCAGGCCGCCGGCAGATCGATGCCCAGCTGGTGAAGCGTCGACTGTGCATAGCCCGCCCAGCTGATCGCGACCAGCGAGGCCGAAAACAGGTATTCGAGCATCAGGCACCAGCCCACGGTCCAGGCGATGCCCTCACCCATGGTGGCGTAGGTGTAGGAGTAGGCGCTGCCGGCCACCGGGATCATCGAGGCGAGTTCCGAATAGCACAGTCCGGCCAGCAGGCACACGATGCTGGCCAGCAGGAACGAGATGCCGACCGCGGGCCCGGCATGCTCGGCCGCGACGCTGCCGGTCAGCACGAAGATGCCGGCGCCGACCGTCGCGCCGATGCCGATGCAGGTGAGCGCGAACACGCCGATGCTGCGCGGCAGTGCGGTGACTTCACCGCCGACGCCCGCCTCGGAACACAGCTCTTCGACGGGCTTGCGCGCCCAGATATTCAAGCGCGGATCAGCCGCAGCAATTCCTCGGTCTTCTCCTGCAGCAGCGCGGTACTGCCGCGGGATTCGACATTGAGCCGCACCAACGGCTCGGTGTTCGAGCCGCGCAGGTTGAAACGCCACTGCGGAAATTCAACCGACAGGCCGTCGGTGAAATCCACGCTCGCGGCCGCCCCGGCGTAGACCTGCTGCGCGCGGGCGATCACTGCACGCGCCTCGCCGGCCAGGTGCGTGTTGATCTCGCCGCTCGCGGGAAACAGCCGCATGCGCTCGCCCAGCAGCTGCGAGAGGGATTGGCCGGATTCGCAGATCACCTGCAGCACCAGCAGCCACGGAATCATGCCGCTGTCGCAGTAGGCGAATGAGCGGAAGTAGTGGTGCGCGCTCATTTCACCGCCATAGGCACCGTCGACTTCGCGCATCTTCTGCTTGATGAAGGCATGACCGGATTTCGACAGCACCGGCACACCGCCGGCCGCGGTCACCACATCAATGGTGTTCCAGGTCAGGCGCGGGTCATGCACGATGCGTGCGCCCGGCTCACGCGCCAGGAATACCGCGGCGAGCAGGCCGACGAGGTAGTAGCCCTCGATGAACGTGCCCTCCTCGTCGAAGAAGAAGCAGCGGTCGTAGTCACCATCCCAGGCCAGCCCGACATCCGCGCCCGCATCGAGCACCGCTTTGCGGGTGGCGTCGCGATTTTCCTCGAGCATCGGGTTGGGTACGCCGTGCGGGAAGCTGCCATCGGGCTCGTGATGGAGCTTGATGAACTGGAACGGCAGATGCGGCTCGAGCAGGTCCACGATCAGTCCGGCACCGCCATTGCCGGCGTTTACGACGACCTTCAGGGGCTTGAGTCGTCTTACGTCCACGTAACCGAGCAGGTGCCGCACATAGCGCTCGCGGATATCGAGCGGCCGCTCGCTCCCCGGTTTGGCGCCCGGCGCCGGAAACCGGCCGGCAGCGATGGCGGCCTGGATGTCCTTGAGCCCGGTATCGGCGCTGATCGGACGGGCGTCCTGGCGCACGAACTTCATGCCGTTGTAGTCGGGCGGATTGTGGCTGGCGGTGACCATGATGCCGCCATCGAGTCGCCACTCGGAGGTGGCGAAATAACTGCCTTCGGTGCCGCACAGTCCGATGTCCAGGACGTCGACGCCGCACTCCATGAGGCCGCGCTTCAGCGCCTGCGCCAGGCCCGGACTGGTCTTGCGGATGTCGTAGCCGACCGCAACATTGCGGGGCTGCACGAAGCCGGCGTAGGCGCGACCGATGTCATAGGCCAGCGACTCGTTGATCTCATCGGGAATGCGACCCCGCACATCGTAGGCCTTGAATGCGGTGAGCTTGGTCATCAGCCCCTCTTGTCCTGCCGCCCGTACTGGTCCTGCAGCCGCACGATATCGTCTTCACCCAGATAGGAGCCGGACTGAACCTCGATCAGATGCAGCGCAATCTTGCCGGGGTTCTCGATGCGATGGGTCACGCCGATGGGGATGAAGGCCGACTGGTTCTCCTCCAGCAGGAACACCTCCTCGGCGCGCGTGATCCGGGCGGTGCCGGACACGACCACCCAGTGCTCGGCGCGATGGTGATGCATCTGCAGCGACTGACTGGCACCCGGATTGATGCGCACCCGATTGACGACGAAACGCTGCCCGCTTTCGATCCGATCGTAACTGCCCCAGGGCCGGAACACCTCGCGATGCAGCGAGTGCTCGTAGCGTCCCTGTTCCTTCAGCCGGTTGACGAGTTTCTTGACGTCCTGCACCCGATCCTTGGGCGCGACCAGGACCGCATCCTTGGTCTCCACGACCACGTGATTCGTGAGGCCGACCGTGGCGAGCAGGCGGCTCTCCGCATAAAGGTAGCAACCGAAGGAGTCCTCCTGCAGCACATCACCGTGCGCGACGTTGCCGTTGGCATCGGCATCGCTCGCCTCATGCAGCGCAGACCAGGAACCGACATCGCTCCAACCGGCAGCGAGCGGTACCACCACCGCCCCTGAAGTCTTTTCCATAACCGCATAGTCAATGGAATCCCCGGGGCAGGCCTCGAAGGCGTCGGCGTCGATGCGCGTGAAATCCAGATCGGCCTGCCCGCGCTCGAAAGCGTTGCGACAGGCCGTCGACATCTGTGGCGCGAGCCGGGCGAGCTCCTCGAGATACCGTCCGGCACGAAACAGGAACATGCCGCTGTTCCAGTAGTAGTCCCCCGCCTCGAGGAACTGCCTGGCGCGGGCCAGATCCGGCTTCTCCACGAAGCGGGCGATGGCATACACCGCGCCTTGCGGCGCCCCGCGCTGGATGTATCCGTAGCCGGTCTCAGGACTGCCCGGCACGATGCCGAAGGTCACGAGCTGCCCCTGTTCGGCTGCCGGCAGTGCGGTGCGCACGGCGTGCTGAAACGCCGCGGTGTCGCGGATCACATGATCGGCCGGGAGCACCAGCAACAAGGGGTCGACTTCACCCGCATCACGCCGCGCAGCCAGGGCCGCCAGCGCGATGGCGGGCGCGGTATTCCTGCCGAAGGGCTCGAGCACGATGGCCCGTGGCTTCACCTTCAGGGCGCGCAGCTGTTCGGCCACCAGGAAGCGATGCGCCTCATTGCACACCACCACCGGTGCGGCGCCGTCCAGCCCCGCCACCCGCAGCGCCGTCTGCTGCAGCATGGTCCGCGGACCCAGTAGCGCGAGCAGCTGTTTGGGATAGAGCTCACGGGACAGCGGCCACAGGCGCGTTCCGGCGCCGCCGGAAAGGATGACGGGTATCAGCATGGTCGGCATTGTAAGCGCTTGGTCAGCCGTTAGCCTTTTGGAGCTTGAGTCAGGGCGCCGAGCACCCGCCGCAGGCTCACCCGCCAGTGATGGTGCTCGAGCGGCAGTACCGCCAGCAAAGCGCGCTTGTCGAGCACGCTGTAAGCGGGTCGGCGGGCCGGCGTCGGGTAGTCGGATGTCCCGATGGCGGCAACCCGTACTCCGTCGGGCAGCAGTCCCAGGGCGTTCGCTTCCTCGGCGATGGCTACCGCGAAGTCATACCAGCTGGCGACCCCGGCATCCGTGAAGTGGTACACACCGGACAGATTCGGCTGCCGCGCGAGGCTCCAGAGGACCCCTGCCAGGGAATCCGCGGCGGTCGGGGTCCCGATCTGGTCGGCGACCACGCGCACCTGCCCTTTCTCCGCCATCACCCGCAGCATGGTGCGCAGGAAGTTCGCGCCATGGGCTGCGTACACCCAGGCCGTGCGCAGCACCACGGAGTGCTCGGGCAGCAGCTCGTGCACCGCCTGCTCGCCCTCGAGCTTGGTCAGCCCATACACGCCCAGCGGCGCCGTGGGGGCATCGGGAGTGTAGGGGACACCTGAGTGACCATCGAACACGAAATCAGTGGACACATGCACCAGGCGCGCACCCCAGGCCCCGGCGGCGCGGGCCAGATGCCGCGGCCCCAGGCCGTTCACGCGGCGGGCGGCATCGATTTCGGTCTCGGCTCGATCCACGGCCGTGTAGGCGGCCGCGTTGATGATGGCACCCGGCCGATGCTGCTCGATTGCATGGCTCACGGCCTGCGCATCCCCGATATCCAGTTCGGCACGTGTCAGACCAATCATCGTGACGCCCGGGGGGGCGCTCGCGAGCAGGCACCGCCCGAGCTGGCCCTGGGCGCCGGTGATGAGCACCCTCATGGATAGTATTCGGCGTCCCGAAAGGCGCGGGCCGCCGCATCACGCCCCGAGATCACCGGTGTCGCGCCGGCGGGCAGCGGCCAGCGCACGCCCAGCTCCGGGTCGTCCCAGCGAATGGCCCGCTCATCTTCGGGGTAGTAGAACTCGGTGCACTTGTAGAGGAAGTGCACGGATTCACTGAGCACCACGAAGCCGTGTGCGAAGCCCGGGGGGACCCACAGCATGTGATGATTGTCCGCGGTCAGTTCGGCGCCCACCCAGTGACCGAAGGTCGGTGAGCGGCGCCGCAGGTCCACGGCCACATCGAACACCGCCCCGGTCACCACCCGGACGAGCTTTCCCTGGGGCTTCGTCAGCTGGTAGTGCAGACCGCGCAACACGTGCTGCTCGGAGCGGTTTTGATTGTCCTGCACGAACTTCAGGTCCAGACCCGCCGCGGCAAACTTGTGCGCGGTCCACGACTCAAAGAAGTGCCCGCGGGCGTCCTTGAAAACCCTGGGTTTGATGAGGACGACTTCGGGGATCGCGGTGGGTTCGAATTCCACTTAGGCCCTGCCCTGCAAGATGTCGAACAGGTATTCGCCGTAGCCCGACTTGCGAAGTGCGGTTGCGTGCCGCTCCAGTTGCTCCGCACCAATGTAACCGAAACGGAATGCAATCTCCTCCGGACAGCACACCTTCAGGCCCTGCCGCTTCTCAATGGCCTGAATGAACATCGCTGCCTCCAGCAGCGACTCGTGTGTGCCGGTATCGAGCCAGGCGATGCCACGGCCAAAGAGCTCGACGTTCAGCTGCCCGCGCGCCATATAGGCACGGTTCACGTCGGTGATTTCCAGCTCGCCGCGGGCCGAGGGCTTGATGTTGGCCGCAATGTCCAGGACGGCGTTGTCGTAGAAGTACAGCCCGGTCACCGCGAAGTTGGACTTGGGCTGTTTGGGTTTCTCCTCGATGTCGAGGGCGCGACCGGCGGCGTCGAAATTGACCACGCCATACCGCTCGGGGTCGCGCACATGGTAGGCGAAGACGGTGGCGCCCGAACTCCGCTGGGCCGCTACCCGCAACTGCTCGGGCAGGCCGTGGCCGTAGAAAATGTTATCTCCCAGCACCAGCGCCGCCGGGTCATGACCCACAAAACCGCGCCCTATCGTGAAGGCCTGCGCCAGTCCTTCCGGACGGGGCTGCTCCGCAAAGGAGAGATTGATGCCCCATTGGCTGCCATCGCCCAGCAGGCGCTGGAACAGCGGCAGATCGGTTGGGGTCGAGATCAGCAGAATGTCGCGAATCCCGGCCAGCATCAACGTGCACAGCGGATAGTAGACCATGGGCTTGTCGTACACCGGCATCAGCTGCTTGCTGAGACTCAAGGTAACCGGGTGCAGCCGGGTGCCGGAGCCTCCGGCCAGGACGATGCCTTTGAGTGCCATGGGGTGAGCTTACTGGGGGCGGCTGCCAGCGACCAGCGACTGACCGCGCCCGATGGCGTAGTAGGTGAATCCGAAGCGCCCGAGGACGGAGGGTTCATAGAGATTGCGGCCATCGAAAATGACGCCCGTCGACAAACTGCCCTTCAGACGATCAAAGTCCGGGCTGCGGAATTCCTTCCATTCCGTCGCAATGACCAGGGCGTCGGCACCCTCGACCACTTCGTAGGCGCCCTTGCACAGCGTCAACCCCGGGCGGCCGGCAAAAATGCGCCCCGCCTCCTCGAGTGCCACCGGGTCGTAGGCGCGAACCTTCGCGCCCGCCTGCAGCAGTGCTTCGATGATCACGCGCGAGGGCGCCTCGCGCATGTCGTCGGTATTGGGCTTGAATGCCAGGCCCCACAGCGCGAAGGTACGGCCCTGCAGTTGCTCCTTGAAGTGTTGCCGTATCTTGCCCACCAGCGTGTTTTTCTGCCGATCATTGACGGCCTCGACGGCTTCGAGCAACTGCGGCTTGTGCCCGACTTCGTTGGCCGACCGGATGAGCGCCTGCACGTCCTTCGGGAAGCAGGAGCCGCCGTAGCCGATGCCGGGATAGATGAAGCTGTAGCCAATGCGCAGATCCGAGCCAATCCCGAGGCGCACCTTCTCGATGTCCGCACCGACCTTCTCGGCCACGTTCGCGAGCTCATTCATGAAGCTAATCTTGGTCGCGAGCATCGCGTTCGCCGCGTATTTCGTCAGCTCGGAGGAGCGCACGTCCATGACGATGAGGCGTTCGTGGTTGCGGGTGAAGGGGTCATAAAGCAGACGCATCAGCTCGACGGTGCGCGGATTGTCAGTGCCGATGACGACGCGGTCGGGCCGCATGCAGTCCTGAATGGCCGCACCCTCCTTGAGGAACTCCGGGTTGGACACGACATCAAATTCGACCGCCGCCTGACGCTGCGCCAGGGTGGTCTCGATCTCCTTGCGCACCTTGTCGGCGGTGCCCACGGGCACCGTGGACTTGTTGATCACAATGCTGTAGCGGCTCATGTGGCTGCCAATGGTGCGCGCGACCGCGAGCACATAACGCAGGTCTGCTGAACCATCCTCATCCGGGGGCGTACCTACGGCGATGATCTGGAATAACCCGTGCTCGACCCCGCGGACCGCATCGGTCGTGAATTCCAACCGCTCCGCTTCCATGTTCTTTTTGATCAGCGCATCGAGGCCCGGCTCATGAATCGGCACTTCGCCGCGTTTCAGGCGCTCGATCTTGGCCGCGTCGACATCCACGCAGACGACGTGATTACCGGCATCTGCGAAACAGGCCCCGGTGACGAGGCCGACATAACCCGAGCCAAAAATTGTGACGCGCATTCATAAGCTCTTGAATTAATTAATATTTCACCCGCATGAGGTCGGGTGGACATGGTCGCCCATATTACGGGATTCGGATGACAAAAATCTCACGCTTTGACCTACAGCAATCGACCAAAAAAATGGGTTCATTTGCACATCGGCAACGAATTGAACGGCTGCGCGAGATTCATGCTGGCGCCGCACGTTAGATAACTGTGGAACGCGTCTCGCTCGGTAATGTCGCCATGAGGAGTGGGTCGCGCACTGCGCTTCGCGCCTGTGGATACTCCCAAAACGGACAGTCGGAAATATGTCAGTGCTATATCAGGATGCTGCAATTGATCCCGTCGACGCCTCATTAGCCGAACCGGAGGGCGCCTCGGACCTGGCCGTGCGTCTGCGGCAGCACCACATCCCTCATCGGGCTCGTCTGCCGGGCGCAGAGGCAATTGCTGCCACCCCTCGCCACGGAACCGAGTCAGATCGTCATTTGAAGGTCGCCTCAGTGGTGCTGCTGCACCACCCCGCTGGCCGTTACCATGGCGCCCATGCCACGGCACGACTCGAACAGCGGCGTCCGGATCGCCAAACTGGAGCGTTCTCCAAGCGTCTGCTGGATCTTTTGGGCGCCCTCATCCTGGCAATAGTGCTCTCCCCGGTACTGGTGGTTGTGGGTATGGCTCTAGCCCGCGATCGCGGTCCGATCATCTACAGTCATGCGCGTACCGGACGCAACGGTCGAACCTTTGGCTGTTTGAAATTTCGCACCATGGTGCCGAATGCCGAGCAGGTACTGCGGGACCTGCTGCACCAGGACCCGCAGCTGCGACTTGAGTGGCTGCGCGATCACAAGTTACGCAATGATCCGCGTGTGACGACGATCGGCCACTTTCTGCGGCGGACCAGTCTCGATGAGTTGCCACAATTGTGGAATGTACTCAAGGGCGACATGAGTTTGGTCGGCCCGCGTCCCGTCGTGCGGGAAGAATGGCAACGCTATGGGCGCCACATAAATACCTATCTGACCGCAAAGCCGGGCGTCACCGGGCTTTGGCAGGTTAAGGGACGCAGTGACTGCTGCTATCGACGGCGAGTTGCGCTCGATCGGTACTACGTCAGAAAGCGCAGCCTATCTCTAGATATTTCTATTTTGTTACAAACTGTAAAAGTTGTCCTGCGTGGCCGTGGCGCTTGTTAAAATAAAGTAATAAATTCAAACATTTCCCGGCATTCGGCCGAACAATTCGCAATGTACTTGCACCATTGCGGCACATGAGCAAACGTTAATTTTTCGCCCTTGCAAGTAGCTTTCAGCCAGCTTAAAACGCTAACCAAAGGCTAACATTACGGTGAGACGGGGCGACGATGACAGATCAGTTACACAGGGAAAACGCGACTGGCACCGGACACCTGCGTTGGACAATGGCCGCGGTCACGCTGGTTACGCCAGCCATCGCCTTCGCCTATGTTGATCCGGGTACGGGGGCCTATGTCGTCCAAAGCATCATGGCCTTGATAGGGGTGGGCACCTTTTACGCGATGCGCCCCTTTCGGTTCCTGCGAAACCTGCTGACCAGGCGCAAGAACGCGGAGTCCGAAGATTGATTGGGGCACACCCGCCCGCGCCGATCGGCTTCAAACTGCTGCCGGAATGAGTGCCCCTAGAGGCCAATGGGAGTCCTTGGGTTATGCCCTTGGACTTGCACTCCTTTACACATCTGCCTTCTACCTGCCCAGTGTAGGGGTGCCTCAAAGCTACTGGTACCCCTACGTTGGGCGGGAGATTCTCGTCCCGACCGTTATTGGAACGATGATTCTCGTCCCCATCGCCCACGTGATCCTGGTGCGGTATCTGCGCTCGCGGAGCTGGAACCCGGTTGAGCAGATCCCCGTCGCCGTACTGACATTGATTGCCCTGATGGGGGGGTTCAGCGCCGTTGGGTACTCGGCCACAGACCTTGCAATTAGCATGGCCGGAGCCGACGCAACGGTTGATGCAACCCGATGGTCACGAGTAGGAGTGTCCTCGGGCGTATTCGTGATAGTTGCGGCAACATTGACCGCGCTGAAGAACCGACGCGAGACATTCATCCGCATCCTGTCCACGATTGGTTGCGCCTACGCCGTATTGGCAGTCGTGCGAGCTGAGCATTCGTCAATTGTTCCGATTGCAGCGCCCAGCAAAGCACCCTCTGCTGCGGCCTCTTCCGCCGAACAACGATTGGCCTCAGATCCCAACGGCTTACCCCGCGAGGTCGTGTGGATCATCTTCGATGAAATGGATTACAACCAGACCCTGGGATCAACGTCACCCCAGACGATCACGTCAATGCCCAATCTAATCTCCTTGAGCAATCTCGGAGTATCTGCAATGCAAGCCTTCTCTCCTGCACGAGATACTGAGGTATCCCTGCCCAGCCTTTTGCTCGGTGTAGCGCCTGCCGGAGTGCGGATCACGGCGGCCGGCTTGTCAATTCACGCTCACGATGGGAGTTTTCAACCGTTTGACGAGGCTCATGCGATATTTTCGCGATTACCGGCTGGGCCAGGTAGTGGAGCGGTGCTCGGTTTCTATCACCCATACTGCAAAGCATTCCCCTCCACTGCGCCCTGCATCGCCATGCCCGAAGCCAATTTAGGACGATGGTTCGATGCCCTGACACCATTCGGCCAGCCCGCGATCGCCGCCGCGCGCTGGCTGCCTGGCTCCGCTTCTTATCTACCGGGTGTACTGTTCCGGGAATTTGAGCCGATGTATCGCATTTCCGAAGAAACCACTCGAGAGTTCTCGCGATTTCTCGGTCTTCAGGGCCGCTCGTTGATATTCATGCACGTGAACCTCCCACACCCTCCTGGAGACTATTCACAGAGACAGTTGCACTTCACGACGGTCGGGGATGATCGGGAAGCCTACCGGCGCAATATGCGGCTGGTAAATGAGCTGATTGGGGTGGCAATGGCGACCTTGCGTCCTCAAGCTAAATCGCACGACATTCTGCTAATCGTTTCTTCCGACCACTGGCACCGTATTGACTCTCCACACCAGGTGCAGCCGATCCCCTGGATCGCTTGGCACGTTGGCGAGAATTCGGGCTCGACACTGGGCCAGCAGATCAGCACAGTACATACGTCGGAACTGGCAGTGGACTTCTTGCATGGCGATATCCACCATCAGCGGGACATCCTGGCCTGGTGGCAGGGTAGGAGCTTTTACCCGCCACTTATGCCCGAACACTACAATGATTAGCAGCGCGCCCCGGCAGCTTTCCTGGCGGGATCCCGATGGATTCGTGGTGCGTATCGGACAGCGCATTGTGCGAGCCGTCAATCCTGAGCGCGTTTCGATCATCGAACGGCTGCTCCAGTCTGATTGGCTGCAAGTGCAAATGCGTAGTGGGCGGGTTTCGCGTTCGTGGTGGACCGAAGACATGCCCGCGCAATGCAATCCAGTTGCGAGTGCCGTCGGGCGCTGGCTCGAACATGAGAGAGTGGAATTTCCGATTTACCCCCATGAGATCACGGCACTACAGCTCTACGATGCCGCCAAACTCACCCTGAGCCTGGCACTTGAGGCATTGGATCACGGTTGGAGCATGAAGGATGGCACTGCGTGGAATGTCCTGTTTACTCCCCGTGGCCCAGTCTTCTGTGACCTGCTTTCATTTGAACCATTGACAGATACGCAAACCTGGAGCGGATACGCGCAGTTCCAGAGGTGCTTCACCATTCCATTGCTGCTCAGCAAACACCTGGGCATCGCGCCTCGGACGTGGTTCCTGGCTGAGCGCGAAGGCGTTACGCCTGAGGCGGCGCGGCGGATGCTCTCGGGGCTGACCGCCTGGACGCAACCCGCGCTCGAAGCGGTCACTCTTCCGACTCTATTTGCCAGTCGCGGGCGCCGGGCGCGCTCGGCTGCGGCTCACCGACCGGTCGCTGCTGGCCGTCCAGAGGTGCAGCGTCACTTGCTACGGGCCACATTGACGCGATTAATGAAGCACGTTGAGGGCCTGAAACCCGCGTCACAGACCTCGACGTGGTCGCACTATCGCGCAACCCGCGATCACTACAGCGAAGCAGACCTTCACCTGAAGGAGGGTCTCGTCCACAATGCACTTTCGGATCCGGCGGTGCGTAATGTACTGGATCTTGGCTGCAACACCGGCGAATACAGTGAATTGGCGGCCGGTCTGGGAAAGACGGTTGTAGCCATCGACACCGATGATGAATCGGTACAGCGACTATATGCTACCAGCCGTCGATCAGAGGCCACAATTTCGGCAGCGGTTACAAATATCGCGCGCCCAACTCCTTCTCTAGGCTGGCTAAGCACTGAGATTCCTTCCTTTCTGGAGCGCACCAAGGGACTCTTTGAAGGCGTCCTGGCCCTGGGCTTGATTCATCACCTGCTGGTAACGGAGCGAACGCCGCTACCGCAAATTGCTGACCTGTTTAGCCGCCTGTCGTCATACTTACTGGTCGTCGAGTGGGTCGACCCGGAGGACCCGCGCTTTCTGGAGCTCGCCGGTGCCAATTTGCCATTGTACCGGGGGGTGACTCGCGAGGCCTTCGAGGCGGCTTTCAGCCTGCAGTTCGGCCTACGGACGCGACTTGAGCTGCCGGAACGTCGAACTCGAACCCTATATACCTGGATCCGCCGATCTTAGGGCGTGATGCTCAGGCGACCCGACCCGCCTTAGAGATTGAAACTGAGCCAGTTGACTGGTTTTGTGCAAACCAGGCGTAGGTCGCCGCAATTCCGGCGTCCAGGGGAATCTTCGCGGTCCAACCCAGAGAACTCAGACGTGACACATCAAGGAGCTTGCGTGGAGTTCCGTCTGGCATTGAAGTGTTGTAACGGAGCGCCCCTTCGTAGCCGACGGTTTTTGCCGCAAGCGCGGCAAGCTCGGCAATTGGGATATCAGTTCCCCAGCCAACATTTACGCAATTATCGCCGGAATAGCGCTGCATCAGAAAAACACAGGCGTCGGCGAGATCATCCACGTGCAGAAACTCGCGCCGAGGCTTGCCCGTGCCCCAAATCTCGACTGCATCTGTACCTTGCGTCTTGGCCTCATGAAACTTGCGAATCAGCGCGGGAAGCACATGAGAGCTGCGCAGGTCGAAGTTGTCGCCTGGCCCGTATAGGTTTGTAGGCATTGCGCAGATCGCGTCGAAGCCGTACTGCCGCCGATATGCCTGGCACATCTTCAACCCTGCGATCTTGGCAATCGCATACCATTCGTTCGTCGGCTCCAACGGGCCGGTGAGCAGGCAATCCTCCGACATCGGTTGCGGAGCGTGCTTGGGATAGATGCAGCTGGAACCCAGAAACAGCAGCTTTCGCGTCCCATTGCGATAGGCCGCGTCAATGACATTGGTCTGAATAGCGAGGTTGTCGCGAAGAAACTCTGCAGGATAGCTGTCATTGGCAAGAATGCCGCCGACCTTCGCGGCCGCGAGGAATACGTACTCGGGCCGGACCTGCGTGAAGAACGTCTCGACTGCCGCCTGCTCTCGAAGATCCACCTCGCGGCGTTGACGCAAGACCAGGTTGGTAAACCCTGCGCCCTGCAGGCGCCGCACGATGGCCGAGCCCACAAGGCCTTGATGTCCGGCCACGAAGATAAGGGAATCCGGAGTCATTCCTTGTGCCTGAAAGTCTTGAAACCCCCGCTAGCAAGGGTGGCATCGCGGCGCGCGAGCTGCAGATCTTCCTCCACCATCTCCTTCACCAGGCCCTCAAATGTCAGCTCCGGATGCCATCCCAGTTGGGTGCGCGCTTTGGTGGCATCACCCAAAAGGGTTTCGACTTCCGTGGGGCGAAAGTAGCGCGCATCCACCTCAATGAGGGCCCTGCCGCTAGCCCCATCGATCCCCTTCTCCGCGACCCCCTCGCCGCGCCATTCAATGGTCATACCCAGATGCTGGGCGGCGAGAGACACAAACTCGCGCACGGAGTGCTGCTGTCCAGTGGCAATTACGAAGTCATCGGCCTGCTCCTGCTGGAGCATCAACCACTGCGCCCGGACGTAGTCCCTGGCATGGCCCCAGTCGCGGAGGGAATCCAAGTTGCCCAAAAATAGACGTTCTTCAAGCCCTTCGTGAATCCGTGCAAGTGCCCGCGTGATCTTACGCGTCACAAATGTCTCACCGCGAATCGGGGACTCATGATTGAAGAGGATGCCGCTACAGGCGTACATGCCATAAGCCTCACGGTAGTTCACTGTGATCCAGTGTCCGTACACCTTAGCAGCACCATAGGGCGAGCGAGGGTAAAACGGTGTGGTTTCCCGCTGAGGTGTCTCTAGAACCTTGCCGAACATCTCGGAAGTTGAAGCCTGGTAGAAGCGGGTTTTGCCCTCCAGCCCGAGAATGCGTATCGCTTCCAGGAGTCGCAGGGTACCCAGTGCATCCGCATTCGCGGTGTACTCGGGTGTTTCGAAGGAGACCGCTACATGGCTCTGGGCAGCGAGATTGTAAATCTCATCCGGTTGAACCTGCTGAACGATGCGGATGAGGTTAGTGGCATCTGTCAGGTCGCCATAGTGCAGGTGCAGGCGTACACCCTGCTGATGAGGATCCCGGTACAGATGATCGATGCGATCGGTGTTGAAGGATGACGCCCGGCGCTTGATACCATGGACCTCATACCCTTTGCCCAATAACAGTTCTGCCAGGTACGCACCGTCCTGGCCCGTAATTCCGGTGATGAGAGCCTTTTTCGTCACTACAATTGTCCTCGCCTGTGGCCAAAGCGGCTAGATTCTACACAGGAGAAGACCATGCAAAGATGACGCTATACGGCCTGTTCTAATATGCGCCGTTACCACCCAGAACAACGTGTGTGGTCTTCAACAGGATATACAGGTCCAAGAGCAGGCTTTGACGCCGGACGTAGTACACATCAAGGGCGACGCGACGCCGATAGTTCGTATCATTCCGGCCGGTCACCTGCCACAGTCCCGTAACACCGGGGCGGGTGGAAAGATAAACGGATGCACAGCGCCCATAGCGCATGAGTTCCTCGCGCACGACTGGGCGAGGGCCTACCAAACTCATATCGCCGCGGAGGACATTCCAGAGCTGCGGAAGCTCGTCGAGGCTTGTGCGGCGGAGAAAACGGCCCACTGCCGTGACCCGCGGATCGTTGCGCAGCTTGTGATCCTGTATCCACTCAGCCTTCAGCTCAGGCTGGCGCTCGAGCACATCCCTGAGCACCCGGTCCGCATCGGGAACCATGCTGCGAAACTTTAGACATTCGAACACGGCCCCGTCGCGCCCCACTCGCCGATGACGGAAAATGATTGGCCCACCCTCGCTGCGGAGGAGCACAGCTATGGTGAGCATCAGTGGCATGAAAACGACACCCAGAACGATCGCGCCGATGAGATCCAACACCCGCTTGACTGCTTCGCGTAGCGGGCGAACGGGAGTTGGCCTGCACACCTCTCCGGCGAGAGCGGCAGCGGCGGCAGAATCCATCTGGCCGATGATGCGGAGCTGATGTCTTACGGCGCGAGAGTGGGGATGCTCCGCACGCGACAGCTCGCCATCCTTGCGTGATAACCGCTCGGCGCTCATTCGTTGCTGCCACAGATGTGTCGTGCGTGCACTGAATTCGGGCAATTCCTCGTCAGTAGACCCACCCATCTGGAGCGTCGGCAACTCAAATCTCCTTCTCCGCAATCACCAGTCGCAAATAACGTCGCCAAATTGCGACATATGCGTTGTTCGAATCGCTCGGGTCGCCAGGGCTGGGATTTTTCCCGCTTATTACCGGCCAAAACGCCGAAACGGAAGTCACGTTGACACAAAGCTCGCACGTCGAGGGCGAATAAAAGCACGCTTGAAATGTGTCCACAGTCTCGACGAGTTGCCGCCGATCTTCCATTCAAACGACCAAGCTACGGTTCCACCTAAATTAGTCATGCAACTATCGTGCCGTGCATACGAGGGTAACGCGCCGTGGTATCTCATACGACGGATCTTTGAAGCCTGCGGTCATGGTTCGAAGGCAGCTCTGCAAGCTTTGCCATCAGCCTCACGAAAATGAATGCTTACACTACCGTCCATTCTCACTCCGACTCCGAAACACCGATAGCCATCGGACACACCACATCTTCTGCAATCAATCAATCGAGCGAGCGCGGTGTCACCGTGTAGGTGTATGGAAGTATACATATAGCCCGTTGGCGGTTACTAGCCTTGGACCTTTCGTGCCCTCCAATGCTAGGCAAGCTACGGCGCTAACCTTAGCTTTGTCGCTGCAATCGGAGATTCACCTCGTTCCGAAATTGTCGTGCACCACGCTACATCGGTGCACTGGGAATTGGGCATTGGTATTTTAAGAACTCTGCTACGCAGAGTCATAGGGCCCCTCCTTCATTCGGCAGGCTAGAGTCGTTGAATACTCTGTTACGCCTTGGCGTAGCTTCAATTGATCCGGAAACAATCGCTTACATGGGAGACACGCATACGCCTGATCTTACGACCCTGCCTAACGGTGCTGATAAAGAGTCGAAGACGTTGGCGGGATCGAACCGGTACCGGCATACCCATTCCCCATGCGGCCCGCATCGTATACCCGCTGGCCTCGTCTTCGGTTGAAGGCGTCGTACGAACAAAGGTAGTTTCGATAACTGTGGAGCGCAGGATGACCGACCGCTGACGGGCAACCGCCGGAGGCAGATAATCGACCGGCTGTGCTGAAAGCAAACTTCAATGGTCATGCATGCGCCGAGCGCCTGAACGAGCACTGGTTCACAGGCATCGCCCGCTGTACGACTGCAGCACCAGACCCGGAGATGTGGCTGTGCGCAAAATGAAGCATGTGACCCCACAAAAGTCAATCTTTAGCGATATGTTCGCAAGAAATTTCAATGCTCATTTCCTGCTTGCCCTCATCCTCGTTCAAGTGATTCCTGCCGAGGCCGCATCTGGCAAGGGAACCCACACGATCTCACTCCACGCAACGGTAACCTATTCCACGATCAACACTCCGAATCGTGGCTTTGCCAAGTTCCTCTATTCCTTCCCTCTTCCTGCGGGGAATGTTCAATGGGTGGGACTATCCGGAACATCTTCATTGAAGCTTGTGGAGGGGCGTTACAGCGAAGCCCTCATCAGCGTAAATTATCTTCCATCTGGAACGCCGTGCCCAATCGACGGGTCGCAGTTTTCCAGTTATGAAGGGATCGGCACGGCCTATCCAGCGCTTCGGGGGTTACAAAGTTTCATCTTGAAACAACCTTCCGTTGGCACCAACACTCTTTCCTTGGCGAAAGAAAAGTTGCCTGTGCCAGTACCAATCACGGGATCTTGTCTCGTGTTGGTCGTGGATGCCGGACCTGCTTTAGGTCCCGCGCTTGTGACTGTGACAAGCAATCTTTTTCTCCGCTACATTCAAGCGACCGCGCCAACGCGTGCCCCGTATATTTTGGGCGGCGGGAGTGAATTTTGTTTTGGCCAAAAGGGCGGATGTCAAGCCCATACAACAACGGTTGGCGCCTCGTTCTCGGACGCCGATCAAGTGAGCCAGGATGGTCAACTTTGGGCGTTAGTCGGCGATATCAGTGACAGCACGTTCGATGGCCTGGCACCTTTTGGTCCCGTGCCCAGTGGGGCGTGGGGTATGAGCACGGATTTTTATCTTCTTGCCGGAGGGTGTGGAGCTTTTCCGCTAGGAGTCTCCCAGGCCGGTAACTTCCATTCTCTGCTTCCAACCAACGCCGCGCTCCTCTTACATGTTTCTTTGCAAGGAAACGGTGAGGGCGATCTGCAAACCCCGGTATTTAAGACGTTTAGCAACCTGATTGTTCATAAAGGCGATTGCATCGTTAATTTGGTTGAAATGACCGGCAGCCCGGGTGCGATTGATGCGGAGAACCAGGTAAAATATATTTTGCAACCTTAGCGAAGGCAGCGGATGCGGAGACCCTCCCCAAACCCGATGGGTAGCGCTGCGCTGTGTAGTAGCTCACTTCTACCGCAACGCATTCAGACACGTGCCCAATGGCGAAATGGCAGAAATGCGGAGTAGCGCGCGCTCAAAGCAATCCACGCCCATGGGAGCCATGCAGTCGCACAGGCGAAGGGATCGGAGGAGGACGTCGAGCAACTGAGGGCGTTAAGGCGTAACCGTCCGGCCCATACGTTCGCAAGATCTCATTCCGGGACCACACACCTAGTCAATCTGCGAAAGATCCGTTGCCCTCTCGCCGTCTATTAACGCAGCGCTCCTCTCATCAAATATTCCGCAACGCAATAAATTGACAACTGAATGAAACAGATTAATCTCGTACCAAATATTAGAAAATAAAGATAGGCCGCCTTTTGGCACTTCATGTTGTGCTTCCCAATAGATCTTCAACGAAGTGGGCAATTGACAGGCGAACTGAACATAAGCGCCAGTCCAATCGATAAATTGCGCTTGCAAAAACACATCTGGGCAACTCCCACTCGCTCTCGCTGTGCATCGCATTCGCCAAGAGATCCAAAAAGGGGAGTCCAGCAGTGTTCCCTGTAGTGCACTTTATTGTCAGACGATTCAGCCTGGTCTTGTTGTTGAGCGTGCTGATCGCCGGGTGCGACGCCGGAGTCGGACCGCTCGTTACTGGTGCCGCTATCAATGGTGTACCAACACCCAGTCCGTCAGAGGTTAATCGATCTAAGGCCGCGACGGTCGCAGTAGGTGCTCCCGCCGATATCACCGTTTGGCGAACCTCGAATGGCTACTGGTACACCATTCAGAGCAATAATCAGATCGTGAGTCAGCAGTGGGGAGAGAGCGGCGATATACCGGTGCCAGGCGATTACGACGGCGACGGCACAAGAGATGTTGCAGTCTGGCGGCCCTCTAACGGCTACTGGTACATCAGTCAAAGCAGTAATAATCATACCGTAGCGCATCAGTGGGGGGAGGCGGGCGATATACCTGTCCCTGGTGACTATGACGGTGATGGCAAAACCGACATCGCAGTATTCCGCCCTTCCACCGGTTACTGGTACATCGTTCAAAGCAGTAACAATCGGGTCGTCGCTCGCCAGTGGGGGGAGGCGGGCGACATACCCGTCCCTGGAGACTACGACGGTGATGGCAAGACCGACATCGCTGTATTCCGCCCTTCCACCGGTTACTGGTACGTCGTTCAAAGCAGTAACAATCAGGTCGTCGCGCGCCAGTGGGGGGAGGCGGGCGACATACCCGTCCCTGGTGACTACGACGGTGATGGCAAGACCGACATCGCCGCATTCCGCCCTTCTACCGGTTACTGGTACATCATTAAAAGCAGTAACAATCAGGTCGTCGCGCGCCAGTGGGGGGAGACGGGCGATATACCCCTCCCTGGTGACTATGACGGTGATGGCAAGACAGACATTGCAGTATGGAGGCCTTCCGACGGTGACTGGTACATCATCGACACCAGCAATAATCAGGTCGTCAGCCAACAGTGGGGAGCATCCGGTGATGTCCCCGCAAATGGGAGCAATGTTGCGGAAATTGCGACGCCACCGACTTCGCTCTCGTATGGAACGATGACGCCGTTGTTTGTTGGCAAAACAGTATCATTACCGCCATCGGTTAATGGCGTGGTCACGCAATATTCCGTCACGCCGGCATTGCCGGCAGGGTTATCATTATCTTCTACGGGACAGATATTGGGGTCGCCAACAATGGTTACCCCACAGCAAAATTACACGGTTACTGCTTCCAATTCAGCTGGTTCAACAACCACCGTACTGGCCTTATTGGTTAATTCGGGCCCTACGCTGAGTGTTTCCGTCGCCGTCTCAGGCAGTATCTCAGCCAACGGGTTCAGTTTTTACTGGAAAGCTACTGACGGGCAGTTCGTAGACTCCAGTGGCAATCCAACAGCACCTGCAGCTACCAGCGCGGCAGTCAACTGGATGCTGCCACAGGGCACCGGAATTCATTTTGTGTATGTTCTCGTCACTGATCTCAGTGGTAACTGTTACGAATCACGTCTCGCGGTAAATTCCGACCTATTTGGAGCACCTGCAACGCGCACGAGCGTCGTCGCGACCGGTCAACCACCTTACGGTGGAATAACTTGCAATGTCTTGACCGATCCATTCTTTAACGTAACTGCTTCCGCGGGCAATGTACCGGCCGGGTCAACACCCACGGGTACAGTAATTACTTCAATTACGGCGACGCTTAATGGGTCGACGCTCGGACAGCTACAGCAAGTTTTCCCTGCGGTTATCGGAAATTACACATCGGAAATATCGAATGCGTTTCTTCCAGCTAATTACTTTTTGACCGCCCATGGAGAAGACACGGCGCAGAGCGCATGTCAATACTATGGCGCTGTAGGAGCAGCTACAAGTACTGAAAGTGCTACTGGGCAGTGTGATCAAACTGGTAACTTCCTCCCTGCATTTACATTCGCGCAGTGGGAATCGTCGGCGGGGTTCAGTGCAAGCAACGGCGTACCTTCGACATATTTTATTAACGCGGTTGATTTAAATCTTACGCGTGAGCATCGGTCAGTCATTCCGACGTCTGGAAGCACGTCGTACGCCGCTTACGTGTGCAATCACCTCCCGGCGGTAGATTCGTCGGGTAATCTGGTAACCGTAAGTCTTCCAACTCCGACACCTACCGAACAGGCGCTCGTTGACATCGCTATATCAAATGCGGTAGCGGGCAAGAATCTAGTCGCGTGCGTGGCAATGGACTACATTACTGACGGGAATGGAGCTCAATATACCCGCTTCTTTGCCTTCGGCCCGAGTGGACAATTGCTCCCTTCCGTCAATCTCGACCAGCGCGGTGAGAAGTACCTCCCTGGCGCGTGCATTGCTTGTCATGGAGGTTCAACTTACATGAAAGCGCAAAGTCCCCTTCTTGATGCCTATTTTTTGCCATACGACACCGGAAACTTCGCCTTTTCCGATCAGCCGGGCTTCACTGAGGCCGACCAGGCTTCTCAGATACACAGTCTGAATTCGAATCTATTAACTGGACCGCTCAGCACCGTAAGCCCGTCAGGGGTTACGACGGCTACTGTAGACTTGATTAACGGCTGGTTCGGTCCGCAAGGGTTTGCTTATGTTCCACCAGCGTGGCCAAACACGACCGCTGGGACGAGCGGATTTACGTACAGCAAAATTTATACAGACGTTGTTGCTCGTAGCTGCAGAACATGCCACACAGCACAATCGGCCGCGTTTAACTGGGATGCTCTGGGACCTACTGGTCTTGCGACCTATGTTAACTCGGTATGCGCTCCACCGACTACGGCGGTGCCTGGAAATAACCTTGTAATGGCGAACGCGGTCGTCGAATTCAATCGGTTCTGGGATTCACACGTCAATCAAGCCACTTTGCCATCTGGTACGCCGGATCAGATAGCTGAGTTCAGAGCGCTAAATCCAAGTGTCACCTGCACTCCACCCATTTTGTAACTGCCAATCGCGACGTTCAGTTTGATCCGAACGTTGGGATCAAAAGTAGCCCCGCGACGATCGAGGAGATCGCGCAAAAGTCTACCGTTGCTGCAACACGGGGGACAGACTTCCTGGCACACAGAATTCGGAGCCGCCGTAATCCTGCCGTGCAGCATCCCCTGTTTCCCGCGCGATACGGGTTTAGAACTTCGAATCCGACATACGCGATCAGTACCATGCGACCAGCCGCTTTCAGTAGGACATCCGGTCTGTTCCGGCCAAAACCGGTTATCTGTGGCACTAAACCCACCAGCCGAAAGCTGTCGCTCACCACACGCTGGTTCGCTGCGCTAATGTCCCCGCTAAGAAAACAAAGGAGCAGCTGCCGGTCCAATGCGCAGACCGGGTCGCACAATAGCGAGCCCAACTTCGCTGTAGGAACATCTATCAGCTCCGCGACCAAATGCCTATAATTGATCCGACGACTGACAACGTAGTCCCACAATAATAATCATAGGAAATGCTGTGAGTCTGCCGATAAAGCTTACTTCCATCGCACTGCTCTTGATGTTGCCTGGCATGGCGCGCCCTTTGTCGGCGTTTGGACAAACAGGAGCTGACTCGGTCGCATTGGCCGCCCAGGCAGATTATTTTGGTGAGCACAAGGCCGACTATTCCATCTGGCGGCCATCGAATGGATTCTGGTACATCATTGATGGTGGCAATGATTCGCTGACTCGCCAATGGGGCGAATCTACTGACCTTCCACTGAGAGGAGATTATGACGGCGATGGCAAGACCGACATAGCAGTGTTCCGCCCTTCCAATGGCTACTGGTATGTTATTCAAAGCAGCAACGGGCAGGTCGTCTCGCGCCAGTGGGGAGAGAGCGGCGACATCCCGGTCCCCGGAGACTACGACGGCGATGGCAAGACCGACATCGCAGTGTGGCGACCTTCCTCCGGAACGTGGTACATCATTCAAAGCAGCAACGGGCAGGTCGTCTCGCGCCAGTGGGGAGA
>Ga0210385_10000558_pt1 | contig 25971 bp, 22 predicted proteins | sample IncBWH26OmetaG_FD_160107 | JGI IMG/M metagenome (GOLD analysis project Ga0210385, IMG submission 160107) | Forest soil microbial communities from Barre Woods Harvard Forest LTER site, Petersham, Massachusetts, United States - Inc-BW-H-26-O ...
CGAAGGCCAGCGCGTATTTCTCCTCGCCGGGGCGCACCGAGAACGGCAGCGGATAGACCATGATCTCGTCGGCCGTGGGCCCATGGGTCGCCAGCATCTTGGCGCCGCGCACGATCAGGCCGTCCTTGGTTTCTTCGACGATGCCGAGATAGGCGTATGGGTCGGCCTGCTGGGCGGCGGACTTGCTGCGGTCGACCGGCGGATTGACCAGGGTGTGGGTGAGAAACAGATCGTTGTCGCGGCAATAACGATAATAGCGCTGCACATTGTCGAAGGATTTGCCGCCGACGTCTGCGAAGAATTCCGGCGCATCGGCGAGCGACGCCACCACCGTGTTGAGGAAGTCGGGCGAGCGCCCCATGGTGCCGAACGTGGCCTCGGCCCAGACCCGCATCGCCTTGCGCCGGTGCAACAGCTCGGCGTGGGTTCGCGGAATGATGAACGACACGCCGGCCGGCCCGTCGCCGTCGTCGGGCAGATATGTCATCGTCGAATGCAATGCGGGATCGGTCTGGCAGTCATAGAGCCGCGCCATCGCCGCGACCGGACGGCGAAACACCAGCTCGCTCGTGACATCGCGAATTTTGCGGCCGGCGATCCAAACATCACGCGGATGCGCCTTCAGCCTGGAAATATAGCTTTTGCCGTCACGTGCACTCATTTCAGTACCTTTTGGCAGCACCTTTTGGCGCGAATTTGGTCACCGGCTTTCAACAACCGGGTTTGATTGCGCTTTTCAAGCCCGTCATAGCGCCGAATCGCCCACCGAAGCGACAGAGGAACCAGCCTCACCTCGTAAGCGTTGATGGATGCGGCACCACACAGGCGTTTCCGCGCGGGGCACCCATTCCGGATCAGAAGAGAAATGTGCGGCATTTGCGGTGAAGTGACCTTCGATGGGAGCGCCGCCGGCGGTTGCATTGCAGCCATGACGGAGCGAATGCACGCGCGCGGGCCTGACGCGGGCGGCGCATTTATGCAAGATCGCGTGGCTTTCGGCCATCGCCGGCTCGCCATCATCGATCTCGCTGCTGCATCGCAACAGCCGATGGTCGATTCGCAGCTCGGCCTCGCCATCGTGTTCAATGGCTGCATCTATAATTATCGCGAATTGCGCAGTGTGCTCGCGGCCAAGGGCTATCGCTTTTTCTCGGAGGGCGACACCGAGGTCATTCTCAAGGCCTATGCCGAATGGGGCCCGCGCTGCGTCGAGCGCTTTTACGGCATGTTCGCGTTCGCGATCTGGGAGCGCAATTCCGGCCGCGTCGTGCTGGCGCGCGACCGGCTCGGCATCAAGCCGCTCTATTATGCCGAGCACCCCGGTCGCTTCCGGTTTGCCTCGACATTGCCGGCGTTGCTGGCGGCCGGTGGCGTCGATACCAGCATCGATCCGGCGGCACTGCACCATTACATGAGCCTGCACGCCGTCGTGCCGGCACCGATGACGATCCTCAAAGGTGTGAAAAAGCTGCCGGCGGCGACGATCTGCACCATCGAGCCCGACGGCCGCCGCCGCGAGGAAACCTACTGGCAACTCGAAGTCGGCCCGCGATCGCAAGACCGCGGCATGACCGAAACGGATTGGCAGGAAGCGATCCGGCTCAGCTTCGGCCAGGCGGTCGAGCGGCGGCGCGTCGCCGACGTTCCGGTCGGGGTGTTGCTGTCGGGCGGCCTCGACTCCTCGCTGATCGTCGCTTTGCTCGCGGCGCAGGGTCAGAGCGATTTACGAACTTTCTCCGTCGGTTTCGAGACCATCGGCGAGCTTCAGGGCGACGAATTCCATTATTCCGATCTGATCGCGCAGCGCTTTGCCACCCGGCACGAACGCATTGCCGTCGACACCTCGCGCGCGATCGACGCGCTGCCGGGCACCATCGCGGCGATGTCCGAGCCGATGATGAGCCACGACGCGGTCGGCTTCTATCTGCTGTCGCAGCAAGTCGCCAAGCATGTGAAGGTCGCGCAAAGCGGCCAGGGTGCCGACGAGATTTTCGGCGGTTATCACTGGTATCCGACGCTGATGCAGTCGAACGACCCGGCCGCGGACTATGCGCGGGTCTATTTCGACCGCGACCACGAAGAGATGGGTGAAGTCTTGTCGCCGCCGCTGATGAACGGCGACTACAGCCGCGAATTCGTAGAGAAATTTTTCGACTCTTGCCGCAGCACCCGCGCCATCGACAAGACGTTGCAGCTCGATGCCCAGATCATGATGGTCGACGATCCGGTCAAGCGCGTCGACAACATGGCGATGGCTTGGGGCTTGGAAACCCGCGTGCCGTTCCTCGATCACGAAGTGGTGGAGCTTGCGGCGCGGATTCCGGCCGAGCTGAAGGTGCGCGACGGCGGCAAATACATTCTCAAGGAAGCCTCGCGCGGCCTCATCCCCGACGAGGTGATCGACCGGCCGAAGGGCTATTTCCCGGTGCCGGCGCTGAAATATCTGCGCGGGCCGTTCTACGATTTTGTCCGCGACGTGCTCGACGCGCCTGTGGCGCGGCAGCGCGGCGTGTTCAACCGCGCCTATGTCGATCGGCTGTTGGCCGATCCCGACGCCGAACTCACGCCCAAGGGCCATTCCAAACTATGGCAAATCGCAGTTCTCGAGTGCTGGCTGCAAACGCAACAAGTCGAAAACGGGATTTGACCGCGATGGAATTCAGATTTGACCCTCATGAGCATCGCTTCCGGATCCGTACCCTGGTGCCGCCGGAGCATGCCCGCATCTTCGCGCCGGACGATCTGTTCCAGTTCGGCATCGAAGAGGAGTATTTCCTGTCCGATGCGCAGACGCTGCAGGTGCCCAAGGAGACACCGGAAGCGCTATTCCAGCTCGCCGATTGCGGCAATGCGGGGCGCATCGGCCGCGAGTTTCTCCAGGCGCAGATCGAGGTCGCGACTGAGCCGCACAGCGAGATCGGCGCCGCGCGCACCGAGCTCAAGCGGCTGCGCCAGAACGTGGCGGCGGCCGCCGCCGCGCACGGCCTGACCATCCTTGCCTGCGGCACCCATCCGTCGGCGCGCTGGCCCGAAGCGGTGCAGTCGCCCAAGGACCGCTACACCCATGTCATGGACGTGCTGCAGATGATCGGCCAGCGCAACATGCTGTGCGGCATGCACGTCCATGTCGAGTTTCCCGATCCGGCGCGCCGGATCGACGTGATGACGCGCATGCTGCCGTATTTGCCGCTGTTCATAGCGCTGTCGACCTCGTCGCCGTTCTGGCAGGGCCGCGCCACCGGGCTCATGGGCTATCGGCTCGCCGCCTACGATGAATTGCCGCGCACCGGGCTGCCCGAGCTGTTCCGCGGCAACGGCGATTACGACGAATATGTTGCGGCGATGATGCGCTCCGGCGCCATCAAGGATGCCAGCCATCTGTGGTGGGCGATCCGGCCATCGCTGAAATACCCGACGCTCGAGCTGCGTGCGCCGGACTGCTGCACCCGGCTCGACGACGCCATTGCCCTCGCGGCGCTCTACCGGGTGCTGGCGCGTCACCTTTATGTCGATACCGGGCATAATGCGGCCCTCGACGTCGTCGACCGCTCCATCGCCGTGGAGAACAAATGGCGGGCCCAGCGCTATGGCGTCAGCGGCACCTTTGCCAGCCGCTCGGGCGCCGTTGCGGTCGGCGAGATGCTGGACCGGGTGCTGGACCTGGTCGCCGCCGACGCCGCGGCGCTCGGCTGCACCGGCGAGGTGGAGCATTGCCGGCAGATCGCCTCCGGCGGCACCTCGGCCGAGGCCCAGGTGAAGATTTTTACTGAAAATGAACACGAAGGCGCCGATATTGCACTCCAGAAGGTGGCACGATGGATTCGTGACACCACATTGGTGGCTTGACGGCTAGGTAAGGCCTTATGTGCCGCTGGATCGCATATCGCGGAGAAACGACCGCGCTCGAACATTACGTCACCGAGCCGGATCATTCGTTGATTTCCCAGAGCATCCACGCGCTCGAAGCGACCGCCAGCGTCAATGGCGACGGCTTTGGGCTCGGCTGGTACGGCGCCCATCCGGAGCCGGGGCTCTACCGCGAGATCAGGCCGGCGTGGTCGGACGAAAACCTGCGCTACCTGTGCCGGCACCTGCAGTCGCACCTGTTCTTCGCCCATGTCCGCGCCGCGACCGGCACCGCGATCACCCGCGTCAATTGCCATCCGTTTGCCTGCGGGCAGTGGCTGTTCATGCACAACGGCTTTGTCGGCAATTGGAGCCGGCTGCGCCGCAAGGTCGAGGCGCTGATTCCGGACCAGCTTTACCCGCAGCGCATCGGCACCACCGACACCGAGGCGATCTTCCTGGCCATCATGGGCGCCGGCATCGAGCATCCGCTGGCGGCGACGGAAAGCGTGCTGCAAAAACTCACCGACTTCGTCAACCAGACCAAGCCGGCCGACCGGCTGCGCGTCACCGCGGCGCTGTCGAACGGGCGCGACCTCTACGCGTTCCGCTATGCGGTGAACGACAAGGCCAACACGCTGTACTATCGGGAATCCGATACCGGCCTCCTGATCGTGTCCGAACCGATCGATCAGGACCACAACTGGATCGCGGTGCCGGAGAACCACGCGCTGGTCGCGCTCTCGGGCGAGCGGGTACGCGTGTTGCCGCTATTGCACCAGCATCAGGTGGCGGCGGAGTAACGCCTCGCAGCGCCAGCCCATCCATGTTGGTGGCCGGCGAGTTTATCGCCGGCCGATTTTCTGCCATAGCATCGTTCGTCCGCGTCGCTGTTCCGCCGACGAAATGAGCAATCTCTCCGCATGCCAAGCCCGAAGCCACGCGCGACTGAATCGGCTCCGCCGGCGGGGTTCGGGGCAAAAATCCTCGATATGGCGCGGCAACTGGCGCGATTTTCGGAAACGCCCGACGGCCTGACCTGCACCTATCTGTCGCCGGCGCACAAAGCCGCAGCGGCGCAGCTACGCGATTGGATGCAGGCGGCGGGATTGGCGGCGCGGATCGACGCCGTCGGCAACGTGGTCGGCCGTTACCCGAGCGCTGCTCCGGCGGCAAAGACGCTCATCGTCGGCTCGCACTATGACACGGTGGTCAATGCCGGCCGCTTCGATGGCCGTCTCGGCATCCTCACGGCATTGGCCGTCGCCGAACATCTCGCCGGCATCGGTCGGCCGTTGCCGTTTCATCTCGACGTGATCGGTTTTGCCGAGGAAGAGGGCGTGCGCTTCGCCGCGCCCTATCTCGGCAGCAACGCCATCGCCGGCCGTTTCGATGTCGCCGTTTTGCAGCGGAGCGACAAGGACGGCGTGAAGCTCGGGTCGCTCTTGCAAGAGCAGGGCGTCGATCGCGATGCCGTCAAGGCATTGGCGCGCCGGCCGGAGACGTTGCGCGGCTATCTCGAGGTTCATATCGAGCAGGGACCCGTCCTGTTGGACAAAGATCTGCCGGTCGGCATCGTCACCGCGATTGCCGGCTCGGCGCGGTTTCACATCAGCGTGCGCGGCACCGCGGGGCACGCCGGCACTGTGCCGATGGCGCTACGCCATGACGCTGCCGCCGCTGCCGCCGAAATCGTGCTTGCCGTCGAGCGGCGTTGCAGCGAAACCGCGAACCTAGTCGGCACCGTAGGCCAACTGGCAGTGCCGCACGGCTTGATCAACGTCATCCCCGGCAATTGCGAATTGTCGCTCGACGTGCGCGCCGGCGACAACACCGTGCGCGACGGCGCCATCGCCGAAATCGTTGCCGCTGCCCAAGACATCGCCGCGCGGCGCGGCGTCACCGTCGAGATATCCGCAATCGGGTCGCACCCGGCCGTGCCGTGCTCAGCCGCCATACAGGCGGCACTGGCGCAAGCCATCGCCCGCACCGGAATCGCGCCGTTTCATCTCGCCAGCGGCGCCGGCCACGACGCGGCGATATTCGGCGGCCTGACCGAAGTCGGCATGCTGTTCGTCCGCAGCGGTAATGGCGGCGTCAGCCACAGTCCGCTGGAGAGCGTGACGGCGGAGGATGCCGATGTCGCGGCGCGCATCTTGCTCGATGTCCTAATCAACTTGAGTTAGCTCAATTTCAGGAGCCGATCATGGAGCGCATCCGCATCAAAGCCGCAGGGTTCGAATTCATCGCGCGCTTCGAGTCCGAGAAGGCGCCAAAAACCTGCGCAAAATTCCGTACCATGCTGCCCTACAAAGAGCGCATCATCCATGTGCGCTGGAGCGGCGAAGGCTGCTGGATTCCGCTCGGCGATCTCGATCTCGGGCTAAGCTTTGAGAACCACACCAGCTATCCGGCGCCAGGCGAGATCATCCTCTATCCCGGCGGCATCAGCGAGACCGAGATTTTGCTCGCCTATGGCGGCGTGCACTTCGCCAGCAAAGTCGGCCAGCTCGCCGGCAATCATTTTTTGACGGTGGTCGAAGGCCGCGATCAACTGCGTCCGCTCGGCGAGCACGTGCTGTGGCACGGCGCCCAGGACATCGTGTTTGAAGCGCTATAGGGCAAAGCGTGCCAAGCGCGGTTTCTTGCCATAGTGCCGCCTACCCATGGCACGATCTTTGCTTAAAAATCAGGCAAACATGGGGAGTGTTCGATGTCCACCACCGCCGTCGCAATGCCTCCGGTGTCGAGCCGCGTGCCGCTCTACAACTCGCTGTTCGTCCAGGTGGTCGCCGGGCTTGTCCTCGGCATCATTCTCGGCATGGCGGCGCCCGATTTCGCGATTTCGCTGAAAATCCTCAGCGATGCCTTCCTCAAGCTCATTCAGATGATCGTCGCGCCGATCGTGTTCTGCGTCGTGGTGCACGGCATCGCCGGCGCCGGCGATCTGAAAAAAGTCGGCCGGGTCGGCCTTAAGGCCCTCATCTATTTCGAGGTCATGACGACGATCGCGCTCGTCGTCGGCCTCGTGCTTGCTTTCCTGTTCGCGCCCGGCCACGGCATGAACATCGATCCTACGACGCTCGACGCCAAGGCGCTCAGCAACTATGCCGACCACGCGAAAAATCTGAAGGGCGCCGGCGTCGGCAGCTTCATCTTCAATATCATTCCGACCACGTCGATCGACGCGCTCGCCCGCAACGACGTGCTGCAGGTGCTGTTCTTCGCCGTGCTGTTCGGGGTGGCGCTGGCGCTGGTCGGCGAGCCGGCGCAGCAGGTCACCTCGCTGATCGAGGCCGTGTCCAAGGTTTTGTTCAAGATCATGGGTCTGATCGTGCGGGTGGCGCCGCTCGGCGTGCTCGGCGCCGTCGCCTACACGGTCGGCAAATACGGCGTTGGCTCGCTTAAGCAGCTGGTTTCGCTGGTCTTCATTTTCTACGCCTGCGTCACCCTGTTCGTGCTGGTCGTTCTCGGCGCCGTGTTGCGCTTCGTCGCCGGCCTGAACATTTTCAAGTTTCTAAACTACTTCCGCGAGGAGCTGACCATCGTCTTGGCGACGGCTTCGTCGGACGCGGTGCTGCCCCAGATCATGCGCAAGCTGGAACGCTTGGGTGTGAAGGATTCCGTGGTCGGTCTCGTCATCCCGACCGGATATTCGTTCAATCTCGACGCCTTCTCAATCTATCTGACGCTGGCCGTGGTCTTTATCGCGCAAGCGACCAACACGCCGTTGTCGCTCGGCGATCTGCTCTTGGTGCTGGCGGTGTCGCTGGTGACGTCCAAGGGCGCGCACGGCATCCCGGGCTCGGCGATCGTGATCCTCTTGGCAACCCTCAACGCCGTGCCGACGGTGCCGGCAATCGGCCTCGTACTGGTGCTCTCAGTCGACTGGTTCATCGGCATCGCGCGTGCGCTCGGCAACCTGATCGGCAACTGCGTCGCCACCGTCGTGATCGGCGCCTGGGAGCACGAGGTCGACCTGCCGACCGCGAAGCGCGTGCTCGACGGCGACGTCCAGGTCGACGTGACTGCGGGCTGAATGCGATCGGCGCGGCGGGCGTCGACCGCGGCGTAGCCGTTTCGTCATTGCGAGCGGTAGCGAAGCAATCCAGTTCGGCCTCGCCAAAGCTGGATTGCTTCGTCGCTTCGCTCCTCGCAATGACGAACTTACTTCGTCCAGCCCTGCGACCACGCCGGCGGTGTCTTGCCGTCGATCAAAATAAAGGCGATCCGGCATGGCTTGCCTGAGTTGTTGACCCAGGCGTGGTTGGTGCCCTGCTGCACCAGAATGTCGCCGGCCTTCACGTGCACTTCGGTGTCGTCGAGCAGCATGTCGATCTCGCCGTCGAGCACGATGGCGTAATCGATGGTGCGGGTGCGGTGGGTATTCTCGTGCCGCGCATAGCCTTGGGTCGCCGGATCGATGCCCATGTTGAGCAGGATCTGGTGATGATCGACGGCGCCGTAGCCGCCGGTCGGCACCGGCGCGAAGTCGACAATGCGGAAGATGGTGCCGTTGGTGGGCGGCGGCACCCCGACCTTGGTCTGGGCGCGGTCTGCCGCGCTCGCCATATCGACGGGAAATTCGCCGGTCACCCAGCACAACGTCATGCCGTTGCCGCCGGCGCTGCGCTGGATCGCCTGCAACGGCGCGTCGTAGAGCGCCACCGCTTTGCCCTGCGCATCATGGCCGGTGACGATCCGGCGTGTCGACCTCAGTTCCATAATCATTCCTCCCGTGTCGCTTGCTTGGCGAGTTCCGGCGCACTAAACGATGATGCCTCGCGTTTGCCAAGCGCAAAAACCGCGATGCGGTTCGCCAGGGGAGGGGACATCGTGAACGGTGAGTCATCGCGTCCGTTGCTGCAATCGGCGGAAAATCCGGGATCGAATTACAACCGCGAGCCGACGTTCGGTGCCATCGCACGCGACATGGACGTCATGGTGCCGATGCGCGACGGCGTCAAAATCTGCGTCGACGTCTACCGCCCCGACGCGCCCGGCAAATTTCCGGCGCTGCTGGCGTTTGCCATCTACAACAAGGATTTTCAAGGCCCCGACATGGCGGCAGCGCTGCCGCCGCAGCCGGCCTGGTCGCCGCTATGGACCGGGCCAATGGAGGCCGGCGACACCAAATTTTTCGTCTCGCGCGGTTACGTGCATGTCATCGGCTCGCCGCGCGGCGTCGGCAAGTCCGAAGGCGGCGGCTCGCGCGAATGGGACTGCTACGACCTGATCGAATGGATCGCGGCGCAGCCGTGGTGCGACGGTGCCGTCGGCATGGTCGGCATTTCCGGCTTCGGCGCCGAGCAGCTTGCGGTGGCCAAGAAACAGCCGCCGCATCTGCGCGCCATCTTCCCGTTCGACTCGCGGGGCGCTTATGGCGAACTCGGCGGCTTCCGCGACGAATATCCCGGCGGCGTCGTCCATCTGTTCCGCTATCTGGTCGGCCATTTCTCGGCGATGCATCAGCACAAGGGCCCGCCCGGCCCGCTGCCGCCGGAGCGCGAGGCGATGTGGCGCGAGGCCATGAACAATCCCGACTACAAGATGTATCCCCACGTCTACAATCTGATCGCGCAAAAAGGCCAGCACATGCCGCCGTACTACAATGTGCTGGTCGAGCCGTACGATTCCGAAGCCGCGGTGAAGAAGAGCGAAGCGGAATTCGCCGACATCAAGGTGCCGACCTATACCGGCTCCGGCTGGTACGCCTACACCTACAAGACGCACCTCAACGGCTGCCAGCACTGGTTTCGCAACATCAAGGCGCCGAAGAAACTTTTGCTGGCCGGCCCGGCGCATCTGGAGCGGCCGTATCACACCTTCCACAATGAGGTACTGCGCTGGCACGATTTCTGGCTCAAAGGCATGAACACCGGCATCATGGACGAAAAGCCGGTGCGCTATTGGGTGATGGGCGCCAACGAATGGCGCACCGCCAACAACTGGCCGCCGCCCGACGCGACATGGACAAAACTTTATCTCTCCAGCTGGGAGCGGCTGACGCCCGATCTGCCTGAGCCGTCGAGCGCGACCGAGACCCAGCCGCCGGACTCCTTCGTGCAGATGCCGCCGTCGCAGACCACCACGATCCAGCGGCTGCGCTACATGACCGACCCGCTTCCGCACGACGTGCTGGTCGCGGGCCCGATCGTCGTGACGCTCTACGCCGCGATCGACCAGGACGACACCAACTGGATCGTGGTTCTCAAGGATGTCGGTCCCGATGTGTCGGTGATGAGCGTGCGCGAAGGCGAGCGCGAAGTGCCGAAAAATCTGCACGAGCGCGAGATCACCCGCGGCTGGCTCAAAGCCTCGCACCGCGCCCTCGATGCCAAGCGCTCAAAGCCGTGGTGGCCGTGGCATCCGCTGACCCGCGAGGCGCAAAAGCCGGTGACGTCCGGGACAATCGAGGAATATCAGATCGAGGTGATGGCGACGGCCAATCTATTTCGCCAAGGCCATCGCATCTGCCTCGACATCACCTGTCTCGATCTGCCGACCGGCGTCGCCGGCGCCACCAACGCCGAATACGTGCCGTATCATATTTGCTCGAGCAAGACGGTGCTGCACAACGTCTTTCACGACCGCAAGCACCCCTCGCACGTGCTGCTGCCGGTGATTGCCGAGGCGGGCTAGCGCGATCCGGACCCGGGTGACGCGGCGGCTGTGCCGCGTGTCATTGGTCTCCGCCCAATTCGTGATATACGTCGCAACACCCGGCGTAGTCCTCGCGAGGGTGTTGAGCTATGAGACGACGGGAATTCATCGCGCTTTTCGGCGGTGCCGCGGCCACATGGCCGCTGGCGGCACACGCGCAGCAGCCGGCGATGCCGCTGGTCGGGTTTCTGGCCGACGGCACGCCCGAGGGTTTTGCGCCGCGGCTCGCCGCATTCAAACGCGGACTTGCCGACGGCGGCTATAGCGAAGGCCGCAACGTCGCCATCGACCCGCGCTTTGCGAGCCACAACTACGATCTCTTGCCATCGCTTGCCGAAGATCTGGCCCGTCGGCAGGTCTCGGCGATCGTGACCGTCGGCAGCGAGAAAGTGACGCGCGCCGCCAAGGCCGCAACCGCGACGATCCCGATCGTCGCCGTCGTTGCCGGCGATCCGGTCAAGCGCGGCTTGGTCGCCAGCATCAATCACCCGGGCGGCAACCTGACCGTGGTGAGCTTGTTTACGTCCAGCGACAACGCGCTGGTCGCCAAGCGTTTGGAGATCCTGCACGAAGTGCTGCCGAAGGCCGCGACCGTCGGGTGGCTCGCCGACGCCAACATCCTCGATTACGACATGCAACTGCAGGACATGCAGAATGGCGCGCAGGCACTGGGGCTGAAGCTCGTCGTCGCGCGGGTGGCAAAAGACAGCGAGCTCGAAGCCGCCTTTGCGTCGCTCGTCGATCAGGGCGCCGGCGCCATGATCGAGGCCGGCCCGGTGTTTTTCGACAATCGCCAACGTCTCGTCGCGCTGGCGGCGCGCGCGATGGTGCCGATGATGTACGAATGGCGCACCTACGTCGCCGAGGGCGGCTTCATGAGCTACGGCGGCGACATCGATGCCATCCAGCATCAAGCCGGCGCCTATGTGGCTCGTGTGCTCAAGGGCGAGAACGTCGGCGACCTCCCGGTGGTGCAGCAGAGCCAAATCCTATTCATCGTCAACCTCAATGCCGCCAAGGCAATGGGCCTGACTTTGCCGATCACGCTGCTCGGCCGGGCCGACGAGGTGATCGAATAGGGCCGCCGCGACTATTGCCCGGCGGCAACTTCGTTCTTGGTTTCGAAATTGAGCTCGATCTCGACGTTGTTGGGATCGCGGAAGAAAATCTGCCAGCGCGTGCTCTTGGGCACCTGGTTGATGCGGTAGGGCACGCCCTTGCCGGAAAGATGTTTTTTCGTCGCCTCGAAACCGCGGCTGCCGAAGGCGACATGGTCGATGACGCCGGAATCGGCGGGCTGCCGCCGGTCGGTCTGCGAGATGTCGTTGAGATGCAGCACCGGATGGCCGGCGCTATAGAGCCAGGCGCCGGGAAAATCGAACTGCGGGCGCGGACCGTTCTCAAATCCCAGCACGTCTTCGTAGAACTGCACGGTCTCTTTGAGCTTGCGGGTCGATACATTGTAGTGGTCGAGCGTGCCAATGCTCATGGCCATCGGGCTTCTCCCTTGAGCGCTTTCGGGGGCTAGAATACCGCGAAATATGGCCGCGGCGAATAGGCCGTGCTGCGGTGCCATGCATGGCCGCCATGAGAGCGGGCTGCGATCTGTGCTCGCCGGCACATCACCGTGGTCCCAAAAGCTGTTAACCTTGGACCTAAGGCCAATATTGCTTTGTCTTACCGGGGCCATAGAATCCGGGCAGTTTCGGCGTGCAAGAGCGACGACGGTAAAGCGTAGGCGTCAAAGAGGTATGTGACATGAAGATGATGTTAGGTGCAGTGCTTGCGTTCAGCGTGCTGGCGGCGACCGATGCGTCGGCCCAGGCTCTGCTGACGGGTCCATATCAGTGCGTGCAAAACTGCCAAGGGCCGGGATTGGCAAACATCACCCAGAACGAGTGGGATCTCAACATCGTCAATGAGGTCGGTGCTCCGTCCCGCGCCTGGATCGATTATCCCGGCCATTTCTGGGCGGAGTACTATCACGAAGGCGCCATTTTCTCCCCGGATGGGCTGCGCATCCAGTTCGACAACGGCGCCGTGTGGTTGCGTTACGTTCCGCCGCCGCCACCCCTGCTGCTGCCGCCGCCGAGACACCACCACCACTACCACCCGATCCAAGGATCGTGAGGCCCTGAGCGGCTGCTCGCGCCGCTCGTTCAGCCCCGGATCGGCTCTTTGGCTGCGCCGATGGCGCGGTCAACGAACGCATTCGCGCACAAAAAAGGGCCGCTCGTGAGAGCGGCCCATTTGGTCCCCGCGGGAGGAGCGGGGCTGAATTGAGTGTCAATTTAACACGGTGGTCTCGCCCTGGCTGTCACCCTTCGGCCACGGTCGATTGGAAATTGACTGTCACCTATACCTGTCTCCGGCACTGTCCGCGGATCTCCGCGCCCATTCCGTGGCGAGCGGTTACCGCCATCTTCGATTCATTAGTCTCGGTGCGATCAAGACACCGATGGGGCCGGTCTCGCGGCGGTCGCAAATTCATTTATAATGGTTCCAAGAGCCCATTGGCGAATGGGTTCAAAACGTCGTGTCCTGGCGAAGGAATGACGGCAATGCCGGTCACTTACGAGACTTGGCTTGTCCTGCTCTCGATCGTGATGGCGATCCAGGGCGCCTATGTGGGCTTGAGTCTCGCGGTGCAGATCGGCGAGGCGACCGGCATGCGGCGCCGCTTGCTGCTGGCCGGCGCCGCGTTCTCGCTCGCCGTCGCCATCTGGACCATGCATTTCGTCGGCATGCTGGCGGCGCGCATGCCGTTTCAGGTCGATTACCTGGTGTTCCCGACGCTCTTGTCGTTTCTGGTTTGCGTCATTGTGGTCGGTGCCGCGGTTTACGCCACCAGCTCCGGGCCGTTGACCTTGCTGCGCCTGACCTTGTCGGCGTGCCTGATGGGCGGCGGCATTTTCACCATGCATTACATCGGCATGAGCGCGCTCAGCGCCAGCGCCTATATGGTCCATGACCGCTATTATGTCGCCGCCAGCATGGCGATCGCCATTGCGGCGTCGGGCTTGGCGCTGTGGCTCGCCACCGGCCGCGGCGGCCGGCCGCCGCTGATCCTCTCCGCGATCGCCTTCGGCATCGCCGTGTCCGGGATGCACTACACGGCGATGGAAGGCTTGGCGCTGTTGCCGTTTGCTTCATCGTCGGCAGGCGCGCCGGCGCTGTCGACCGATCTGCTCGCCATCATCGTCGCCGTCGTGGCGTTCTGCCTTTCGGGGATATTTTTGTTGATCCTGGTGCCCGATCCGGCGCGCGCGGCGGTGAATCCAGTTGCCATTGACGCGTCGATAGCAACGATGCCCGCGCAAATCGCGGCGGAGCCGGCGGCGATCTCAGCCGCGACGCAAAATTCCCGTGGCAACGGCCACGACGCCAGTCCCGAATTCGGCCGCGGCACTTATGGGCCGCTCGGCGGCGCCGGTGCGCCGCGGCGTTTCGCCCGTCATCTTCCGATCGAGCGCGATGGCGGCACGCATTTCGTCGCCGTGGACGACGTCGTCGCCATCCACGCCAACGCGCACTACACGTATATCTTTAACGGCAACGACAAGCTGTTTTGTCCGCTCGCCATCGGCGACGTCGAATCCCGCCTCGACAAGGAGCGCTTCGTGCGCATCCATCGCAGCCACATCGTCAATATCGAGCGGGTGGTCGGCTATAAGCGATCCGGCGACAACGAAATGGTCGAAATGGACGCCGGACAGGATTATGCGGTGCCGGTGAGCAGAAGCCGGATCGGCTGGCTCAAATCGCGGGTCGCGGCGTTGACCGGCGACGATCCTGATGCCGGACTACGCCGCCGCCATCATTTTGCAGCGCGATAGAAATCTACGATTGCCGGGCCATTACGTCAGGCATTCTGACGCAATTCGTGCAGGGTCGCCGCCGTTGGTGCAAAAGCCCGACGTTTCGTGCACCGCGCCATACGCCGGTGCACCGGCGCTTGCTGCTGCGGCGCACACAGCGCGACCATCGCCGGCCTAAAGACGCAATCGGTATTGGCGCCCACTCGTTCCGGCCGTCGTGATGACTTCGGCCGGCGAGCCGCGCTCAGGGAGGATGCCCGTGATACCTGGGTCCTTTAGCTATCATCGCCCGTCATCCGTCCAGGAAGCCGTCGGCTTGCTCGCCAAATTGGGCGACGACGGCCGGGCGCTGGCCGGCGGCCACAGCCTTATTCCGATGATGAAGCTGCGGTTGGCGGAGCCCGCCCATCTGGTCGATCTCGCCGGCATCGCCGATCTCAAAGGCATCCGCTCGGATGGCAATGACATCGTCATCGGCGCCATGACGACCCAGCACGATCTGATCGGCTCCGATCTGCTCGGCACAAAAATCCCGCTCCTGCGCGAGACCTCGCTGGTGATCGCGGATCCGCAGGTCCGCTATGTCGGCACGCTCGGCGGCAATGTCGCCAACGGCGATCCGGGCAACGACATGCCGGCGGTGATGCTGTGCCTTAACGCCAGCTATCACGTCACCGGCAAAGGCGGCGAACGCCGGATCTCCGCGCGTGAATTTTACCAGGGCGCCTATTTCACCGCGCTGGAAGCGGGCGACGTGCTCACGGCGGTGCGCATTCCGGTGCCGGCGGCCGGTCACGGTGGCGCTTATGAAAAGCTCAAGCGCAAAATCGGCGATTACGCCACCGCCGCCGCCGCCGTGGTGCTGACCATGAGCGGCGGCAAGGTCGCGAGCTGCTCGATCGGGCTGACCAATGTCGCCGAGACGCCGCTTTGGGCGGAGGAGGCGGCGAAAATCCTCACCGGCTCGACGCTCGATGCGGCGACGGTGAAAAAGGCCGTGGCCGCGGCGGAAGCCATCACCGCGCCGGCGAGCGATGCGCGCGGGCCGGCGCACTACCGCACCAAGATGGCCGGCGTGATGCTGACGCGCGCTCTGGCTCGCGCCAAAGCAAAAGCTCGCGGCTAGGGGAAGGATAAAGAACAATGGCCAAATCCCACATCAAGATAACGGTGAACGGCAAGGCTGTCGAAGAGCTGGTCGAGCCGCGCACCTTGCTGATCCATTTTCTGCGCGAGCAGCTCAGTCTGACCGGTCCGCATATCGGCTGCGAGACCAGCCATTGCGGCGCCTGCACCGTCGATCTCGACGGCAAGTCGGTGAAGTCTTGCACGATGTTCGCGGTGCAGGCCGACGGCGCCGACATTCGCACCATCGAAGGCATGGCCAATGCCGACGGCACCTTGCATGCGCTGCAGGAAGGTTTCCGCGAGATGCACGGCTTGCAATGCGGCTTCTGCACGCCGGGAATGATTTTGCGCGCCTATCGGCTGCTGCAGGAAAACACGAATCCCTCCGAGGAGGAAATCCGCTACGGCATCTCCGGCAATCTGTGCCGCTGCACCGGCTATCAGAACATCGTCAAAGCCATTCAATATGCCGCCGCCAAGCTCACCGGCGTGCCGTTCCAGGAGGCCGCAGAATGAACGACATGATCCCCACCTCCGCCGAACGCGCCGAAAAGCTCGAAGGCATGGGCTGCAAGCGAAAGCGCGTCGAAGACGTCCGCTTCACCCAAGGCAAGGGCAATTACGTCGACGATCTGAAATTGCCCGGCATGCTCTACGGCGACCTGGTGCGCTCGCCGCACGGCCACGCCAGGGTCAAGAAGATCGACACCACCAAAGCCGCGGCTGTGCCTGGCGTTGTCGCGGTGCTGACCGCCGAGGTTTTGAAAACCGTCAACCTCGCCTGGATGCCGACGCTCGCCGGCGACGTGCAGATGGTGCTGACAGATGGAAAAGTGCTGTTCCAGAACCAGGAAGTCGCCTTCGTGGTCGCCGAAAGCCGCGAAGCTGCGGCAGACGCCGTCGAACTGGTCGAGGTCGAGTACGAGGCGCTCCCGGTCAACGTCGATCCGCTGAAAGCGATGACCGACGGCGCGCCGATGATCCGCGAAGATTTGAAGGACAAGACCGACGGCGCCCACGGCAAGCGCAAGCATTACAACCACGTCTTTGCCTGGCAAGCCGGCGACAAGGCCGCGACCGACGCCGCCTTTGCCAAGGCCGACGTCGCGATCCGGGAATTCATCGTCTATCCGCGCGTGCATCCGTGCCCGCTCGAGACCTGCCAATGCGTCGCCTCGTTCGACAAGATCAGGGGCGAATTGACGTTGTGGGGCACGTTCCAGGCGCCGCACGTCATTCGCACCGTGGGCTCGCTGATCTCAAAAATTCCCGAGCATAAGATCCACGTCATCGCCCCCGACATCGGCGGCGGTTTCGGCAACAAGGTCGGCGCCTATCCGGGCTATATCTGCTCGATCGTCGCCTCGATCGTCACCGGTCGCCCGGTGAAGTGGGTCGAGGACCGTATCGAGAATCTCTCGACCACGGCGTTCGCCCGTGACTTCCACATGGACATGGAAATCGCCGCCACCAAGGACGGCAAGGTGACGGCGATGCGCTGCTACACCATCGCCGACCACGGCGCGTTCGACGCCTGCGCCAATGCGACCAAATGGCCGGCCGGGCTGTTCAGCATCATCAGCGGCTCCTACGATTTCCCGACGGCGTATTGCCTGGTCGACGGCGTCTACACCAACAAGGCGCCGGGCGGCGTCGCCTATCGCTGCTCGTTCCGCGTCACCGAAGCCGCGTACTGTATCGAGCGCGCCATGGACATCATGGCGCAAAAGCTCGGCATGGATCCGGCGGAGTTTCGCATCAAGAACCTGATCCGGCGCGAGCAGTTCCCGTACACGTCGGCGTTTGGCTGGCAGTACGATTCCGGCGACTATCACACCGCCATGAACAAGGCGATGGAATCGGTCCACTACAAAAGGCTGCGCGCCGAGCAGAAGACCAAGCGCGAGGCGTTCAAGCGCGGCGAGACCCGCGAGCTCATGGGCGTCGGCGTCGCCTTCTTCACCGAGATCGTCGGCGCCGGCCCATCGCGCGCCTGCGACATTCTCGGCATCGCCATGTTCGATTCCGCCGAAATCCGCATCCATCCGACCGGCAGCGGCATTTGCCGGCTCGGCACCAAATCGCAAGGGCAGGGCCACGAGACCACCTATGCCCAGATCATCGCCACGGAGCTCGGGCTGCCGGCCGACAACATCATGATCGAGGAAGGCAACACCGACACCGCGCCGTACGGTCTCGGCACCTACGGATCGCGTTCGACGCCGGTGTCGGGCGCCGCCACCGCCATGGCCTGCCGCAAGATCAAGGCCAAGGCGCAGATGATTGCCGCCTATATGCTCGAAGTGCACGACGACGATCTGGAATGGGACGTCGATCGCTTCCGGGTACGCGGCAATCCCGAGCGCTTCAAGACCATGACCGAGCTCGCCTGGGCGGCCTACCACGAAGTGCCGCCCGGCATGGAGCCCGGCCTTGAAGCGATCAATTACTATGATCCGCCGAATTTCACCTTTCCGTTCGGCGCTTACATCTGCGTCGTCGATGTCGACGTCGACACCGGCCAGACCAAAGTCCGCCGCTTCTACGCACTCGACGATTGCGGCACCCGCATCAACCCGATGATCATCGAAGGCCAAATCCACGGCGGCCTGACCGAGGCGTTCGGCATCGCCATGGGCCAAGAGATCCATTACGACGACGACGGCAATGTCACCACCGCGTCGCTGATGGATTATTTCCTCCCCACCGCGGTCGAGACGCCGCATTGGGAGACCGACTGGACCACGACGCCGTCGCCGCATCATCCGATCGGCGCCAAGGGCGTCGGCGAAAGCCCGAACGTCGGCGGCGTGCCGTGCTTCTCCAACGCGGTCAACGACGCCTTCGCCTTCCTCGGCTCGACCCATATCCAGATGCCGCACGACCATTGGCGCACCTGGACGGCGGCGGAGAAGCTCGGACTGCATGGGTAGCGATCGGCGCCGGCGCGCAATAAATCATTGTCATCGTCCGGCTTGGCCGGACGACCCAGTAATCGCGATCGGTGCAGGTTCTTTTAGGCCGCGGATACTGGGTGCCCCGCCTTCGTGGGGCATGACAATATGCGGTGTATTGCGCGTGCCATGACCCTCGATCGCGAAAACATTTCCGACAAGCTCGCCGCCGTCGGCTACATCGCCGACCGCGATATCGCGACCGCTCTGTGGCTGATGGAGTTTCTCAAGCGTCCGCTGCTGCTCGAAGGCGAAGCCGGTGTCGGCAAGACCGAGGTTGCCAAAGCGCTGTCGGCCGTGCACGGCGCCGAGCTGATCCGGCTGCAGTGCTACGAGGGGCTCGACCAGAACGCGGCGCTCTACGAGTGGAATTATCAGCGCCAGCTCCTGGCGATAAAAACCCGCGAGGGCGTCGGCGAAGATGCCGACAAGATCGAAGAACACATCTTTTCCGAAAAATACCTGCTGGAACGGCCGCTGCTCGCCGCCATCCGCCGCGCGACGCCGCCGGTGCTGCTGGTCGACGAGGTCGATCGTGCCGACGAGGAATTCGAAGCGTTCCTGCTGGAGTTGCTCTCGGACTTCCAGGTCAGCATTCCCGAGCTCGGCACCATCAAAGCGACCTCGATCCCGCGCGTGGTGCTGACCTCGAACGGCACCCGCGAGCTGTCCGACGCGCTGCGCCGGCGCTGTCTCTACCACTATGTCGATTTTCCCGACGTCGACCGCGAGGCGAAGATCATCCTGGTACGCACGCCGGGCATCGACACCACGCTGGCGCTGCAGATCGCCCGCATGGTCGCGGCGGTGCGCAAGGAGGATTTGCGCAAAGTCCCAGGCGTCGCCGAGACGCTCGACTGGGCGGCGACGCTCGCCGGCCTCGAAGTCCACGACCTGCGGCAGGAGCCCGAAGCCGTCTACGAGACCATGATTTGTCTGCTCAAGACCCACGAGGACCGCGCGCGGCTGACGCGTGAAGTCAGCGAGCGCCTCCTCGGCAAGGTGGCGTGAATGGCCGCGCTCGGCACCCGTCGCAGGCTCGCCGGCTTTGCCCGCACGCTGCGCGACAATGGTTATCGCGTCGGTCTCGCCGAAACGTGCGACGCCCTGCAAGTACTCGCGTCGCCGGCAGCGCTGCGCCCGACATCGCTCAAGCCGGCATTGCGCGCGCTATTCTGCGCGACCCATTCCGACTGGGAGCGCTTCGACGAGATCTTCGACGCATTCTGGCAAGGCCGCGGCATGCGGCAACGGCAAGTTCTTTCCGGTGTGCCGAGCGCAACCCATGCGCCGGCCGCAAAAAAGCTTGCCGAAGCGCATGTGCCGCAAGAGGCGCTCGGGCTGCCAGATCGCGTCGAGCGGAAGAGCGACGGCGACGGTGAAACGCAGGCCGAGGGCAGGGGCCGCCGCGAAGGCGCATCGCGCGTGGAAAATCTGGCGGCAACCGACCTGCGCCATATCGTCGATCCGGAAGAGATTGCGGCGACGCACGCGTTGGCGGCGCGGCTCGCGCGTGTCATGCGCGCGCGCCTGGTGCGCCGCGAGCAAATCCGCAAACGCGGCCGGCGGCTCGACCTGCGCCGGACCATTCATCGCAATGTCTCCCATGGCGGAATGCCGTTCGAACTTGCCTGGCGCCGCCGCAAGATCAAACCGCTGCGGCTTGTGGTGTTGCTCGATGCGTCGGGCTCGATGAGCCTCTATACCGCGTTCTTCGTCCGCTTCCTGCACGGCGTCGTCGACGCGTTCCGCGAAGCCGAAGCGTTCGTATTCCACACCCGTCTCGCTCACGTCTCACCGTCGCTGCGCGATCGCGACGTGACGCGCGCGGTCGAGAAGTTGTCGCTGATGGCACAAGGCATCGGCGGCGGCACGCGGATCGGCGAAAGCCTCGCCACCTTCAATCGCTGGCACGCGCGGCGCGTCATCAATTCGCGCACCGCGCTGATGATCGTCTCCGACGGCTACGACACCGGCGAGCCGGGCCAGCTTGGCGAAGAGATGCGCCGGCTGCGGCGGCGCTGCCGAAAAATCATCTGGCTCAATCCGCTGATCGGCTGGCGCGATTACACCCCGCAGGCGCGCGGCATGCAGGCGGCGCTGCCCTATGTCGATCTGTTCGCGCCGGCGCATAATCTCGAAAGTCTCGCCGCGCTCGAGCCTTATCTGGCGAAGGTCTGAAATGAACCGCGCCGACGACATCCTCGACAATATTTCGTCACGCAAGACGTCGGGCGAATCCTTCGTGCTCGCCACCGTGGTGCGCACGGTGGCTGCGACCGCGGCCAAAGCCGGCGCCAAGGCGGTGATCCTGCCCGACGGCACCATCTCGCAAGGCTGGATCGGCGGCGGCTGCGCTCGCGCGGCAGTGCTGAAAGCGGCGAAGGATGCGCTCGCCGACGGCAAATCGCGGCTCGTGTCCGTGGCGCCGGAAGACGTGCTGGACGGCCAGGGCCACAAGGCCGGCGAGGAAGCGGGCGGCGTGCGCTTTGCCAAGAACATGTGCCCGAGCCAGGGCACCATGGACATTTTCGTCGAGCCGGTGCTGCCGCGGCCGCAGGTGGTGATTTGCGGCTCGAGCCCGGTCGCGCTCGCCGTCGCCGATCTGGCCAAACGGTCCGGCTTTGCCATCACCGTATGCGCGCCAGCCGCCGAGCAACCGGCGTTCAGCGATGCCGACCGCCGTATCGAAGGCTACGCGCTGCCGGTCGATGACGCGGCCGCGCGCTACGTCGTCGTCTCGACCCAAGGCCGCGGCGACGAAGCGGCCCTGCTGGCGGCGCTCGCGGTCGATGTCGATTACGTGGCGTTCGTCGGCAGCCGCACAAAATCCGTGGCGCTCAAAGCCGAGCTTGCAAAACGCGGCGTCGCGGCCGAGCGCCTGGCCAAGCTGAAAGCGCCCGCCGGTCTCGACCTCGGCGCCATCACGCCCGATGAGATCGCGATCTCGATCCTGGCTGAGATCGTTGCCGTGCGGCGCGGCAAGGACGCGCGCGGCACCGCCTCGAAAGAAATCTGAAAAATCAGCGCGCACGATAGGCGGCGACCGGCTGTCGCTGCGGCACTCGAGCACTTTCGCTCCCCGATGCATTTGGATAGCGTTACGGATGGAACGCGCGCCGACGCGGCGCGGCGTTGGGAACGTTCAATGCAACCACATCGTCGACACATCTTGCGCTTGGCCGCCGGCGCCGTCGCGCTGCCGGCGGTTTTACGCGAGGCACTGGCCGAGACCTATCCGTCGCGGCCGATCACCATCATCGTGCCGTTCGCGCCGGGTGCCTTGAACGACATTGTCTCCCGCCTGCTCAGCGACGGCATGGCCAAAGCGCTGGGCCAGCCGGTCATCGTCGAGAATGTCACCGGTGCCGATGGCACCATCGCCACCAATCGCGTCGCCCGTAGTACGCCTGACGGCTATACGCTCGTCGTCGGCAGTTGGAACACGCACGTGGCTAACGGCCTGATCTATTCGCTGCAATACGACGTCGTGAAGGATTTCGAGCCGGTCATGCTGCTGCCGGCGGCACCGATGGTGTTGATTGCCAAGAAAACGACGCCGGCGACCGACCTCAAAGGCTTCATCGCCTGGCTGAAAGCCAATCCCGACAAGGCGTCGGTGGGCACCGCCGGCGTCGGCAGCCCGCCGCATATGCTGGCGCTATTGTTTCGCAACCGCACCGAGACTCGCTTTGCCCTCATTCCGTATCGCGGCGCGGGGCCGGCGATGCAGGACGTCATCGCCGGGCAGATCGACGCCACCTTCATCACCGTCGCGCCGGCGCTGCCGCAGCTGGCTGCTGGCAGCATCAAAGCGTTCGGCCTCACCGCGGACAAGCGCGTGGCGGCCGCGCCGGACCTGCCGACCATGGACGAAGCCGGGCTGCCGGATTTTTATTTCTCGTACTGGTCCGGCCTGTTCGCGCCGCGCGGCACGCCCAAGGATATTATCAGCGCGGTCGGCGCGGCAGCGGTGGCGGCGATGCGCGACCCGCAGACGCGGCAGAAGCTCGACGGCCAGGCTTTTGAAACGCCGCCGCCCGAGCGGCAGACGCCGCAGGCGCTGGCGGACCTGCAACGCGCCGAGATCGCCAAGTGGTGGCCGATCATCAAGGACGCGGGCATCAAAGCCGATTGAGGTTTGTGTTTGCGGCGACGCCGCTGCGGAACGCCGCGCCAAAGGCGGGCACGCCGCCCGGCGTGGGGTGCGCGACAATGCGGAGAGTCGCAGCGCGCTACGGATTCCAACCTTTCAGTTTCATGCAAGCAACAGTCAGCCCACCCTTGCGCCAACCGCGGTCCCAGCCCGCCTCCATATTTGCCGTCGCCAGTTCGGACTGGTACTCGCATTCCGCTCGGTCGCGTTCCATCTGGCCGGAGCTCGCGGTAGGCGCAGCGGCTGCCGCAGGCGTAGCGGCTACGGCAGGTGCGGCGGCTGCGGCTGGCGTGGCAGCTGCGGCTGGCGCAGCCGGCGCGGCGGTATACTCGTGCGCAGCGCAGCCGGCCAGCGATCCCAGCCCGAGCAACAGCGCGACAACGATTTGCAGTTTAAGGATTTTCCCCTTGCGCCCCATCGGCAACCCCCGCCACCGTTTCGCCCAAATGTAACAGCGTGCCCATGCGGCCGCAAAGGGCTCGCGGGAAGCTCGTCACTTTTCTGTTGACCGCTTCGGCTGGCATGGTCCGCGGTGCCGTTGTCCGGTGGCGCTTCGGCATCAACCACCGGGTCAGGCCCGGTGGTGACGCGGTAAAGCGAATGTGCTGGATATGGGTGTTCAAGCCCTTGCCGGAGATCTTCCTTGCACGCCAATGAAAACCTGACCACCGAGCGGCCGACTTTTGTCAGTCATCTCGAATGCGCGATGACCGGCGAGCGTTACGCCGCCGACGAGATTCACAATCTCTCCCGCGCCGGCAAGCCGCTCCTTGTCCGCTACGATCTCGACGGCGTGAAAAAGGCGGTGAGCAAGGATGCGCTGGCGAGCCGGCCGCCGGACCTTTGGCGTTATCGCGAACTGCTGCCGGTGCGGCGCACCGAAAACATCGTCAGTCTTGGCGAGACGATGACGCCGCTGGTGCCGCTGCCGGCGATGGCGAAAAAATTGCGCGGCGGCGAAATTTTGGTGAAGGACGAAGGCCGCTTACCGACCGGCTCGTTCAAGGCGCGTGGCCTGGTCATGGCGGTGAGCATGGCCAAGGCTTTCGGCATCAAGCACATGGCGATCCCGACCAACGGCAATGCCGGCGCGGCGCTGGCGGCTTACGCGAGCCACGCCGGCATCAAGACCACGATCTTTTGTCCCGAGGACACGCCGGAAATCAACTTGAGCGAAATCGGCATCCAGGGCGCCACCGTCTATCGCGTCAATGGCCTGATCGACGATTGCGGCAAGATCGTCGGCGAGGGCAAACAAAAAGTCGGCTGGTTCGACGTCTCGACCTTGAAGGAGCCGTATCGGATCGAAGGCAAGAAGACCATGGGGCTCGAGCTCGCCGAGCAGCTCGGCTGGAGCGTGCCAGACGTCATCTTCTATCCGACCGGTGGCGGCACCGGCCTGATCGGCATGTGGAAGGCGTTCGCCGAACTGGAAGCAATTGGCTTCATCGGCAAAAAGCGTCCGCGCATGGTCGCGGTGCAGGCGGCGGGCTGCGCGCCCATGGTGCGCGCTTTTGAGGCGGGCGAGGAGCATGCGCCGCGCTGGGAAGACGCGCACACCATAGCCGCCGGCATCCGCGTGCCGCAGGCGATCGGCGATTTCCTGATCCTGCGCGCGGTGCGCGAGAGCGGCGGTTTTGCCATCGCGGTGTCGGACGAAGCGATAACGGAAGCGCTCGACGCGGTGGCGCGCGAGGAGGGTTTTTTGATGTGCCCCGAAGGTGCCGCGACTTACGCGGCCTATCAGCAAAGCCTCGCCGACGGCAGGGTCAAGCGCGGCGACCAAGCGGTGCTGTTCAATTGCGCCACCGGCCTGAAATATCCGCTGCCGCCAATTCGTCGCACGCTGGATCGTCACGCGCCGATCGACTTTTCGCAATTTGAGGCGTGAGATGAGAGCGATGAAAACGGCGTCGACAATCGTTATCGGCTTGATCCTGGGCTGCGGCGCCATCGTCGCCGCGGCCGCCGACGATTATCCGTCGCGGCCTATCACCATGGTGGTGCCGTTCGCCGCCGGCGGCCCGACCGACGTGGTGGGCCGCGTGATGGCCGAGCATATGGGCCGCACGCTCAGACAAAATGTCATTGTGGAAGACGTCACCGGCGCTGCCGGCAGCATCGGCGTCGGCCGCGTCGCCAAAGCGACACCCGACGGTTATACGCTCGGCATCGGCCATTGGAGCACCCACGTGGTCAACGGCGCGATCTACGCGCTGCCCTACGATCTCATTCGCGATTTCGAGCCGATTGCGCAATTGCCGGCCAATCCGATGCTGGTGGTCAGCCGCAACACGCTGCCGGCGAAAAACCTCACTGAGCTCGTCGCCTGGATCAAGGCCAATCCGAGCGCCACCATCGGCACCGCGGGCGTCGGCTCCGGCTCGCACGTTTCCGGCGTCTATTTCGAAAATCTCACCGGCACGCATCTGCAATTCGTGCCCTACCGCGGCACCGATCCGGCGCTGCTCGACCTCATCGCCGGACGCATCGACATGATGTTCGACCAAGTGTCGGAGGCGACGCAGCGGGTGCGCGACAATCAGATCCGGGCCTTTGCGGTCACCGCCAAGACGCGCCTGAAATCGCTGCCCGACATTCCGACCGTGGACGAGGCCGGACTGCCGGGCCTTTACATCAATATCTGGTACGGCCTGTGGGCGCCGAAAGGCACACCGCCCGACATCATTGCCAAACTCAATCGCGCCGCTGTGGCCGCCATGGCGGATCCGGCCGTGCAAAAGCGCTTTGCGGATTTGGGCCTCGACGTGCCGCCGCCCGAGCAGCAGAGCGCTGAGGCGCTGGGCGCGCTGCAACGCGCGGAGATCGAGAAGTGGTGGCCGATCATCAAGGCCGCCGGCATCAAGGCGGAGTGATGCGGACGCGCAAGTGTGCGCCGTCAGCTCAGCAGTTCGACCCGCCCGGTTTTCAGCTCGTAGACGCCGCCGACGACGCGGATTTTCTTGTCGTCGACCGCCGCTTTCAAAATCGGCGCGGCGCTTTTGAGCTTGTCGACGGTAAGCATAACATTGCTGCGAATGGCGTTGGCAAGAAGATCGCCGGGCTTGTCTTTGACCGCTTCGACGGCCGGGCGCAGCGCGGCGACCAGCGACGGCAGATGCCCGGGCAGCGTGGTGCCGTCCTTGATCGACTTTATGGTGGCATCGACCGCGCCGCAGGCGCCGTGGCCGAGCACCACGATCAGCGGCGCGTTCAGCACCGCCACCGCGTATTCCAGGCTGGCGACGATGTCGTCGTTGGCGAAATTGCCAGCGACCCTGCAGACGAAGACGTCGCCGCGCGCGGTGTCGAAGCACAGCTCCGGCGCGATGCGCGAGTCGGCGCAGCTGAGCACGGCGGCGAACGGATTCTGCCCGCTGCTCAAAACTTCGCGTTCATGCTTGAA
>Ga0210385_10000559_pt1 | contig 25968 bp, 20 predicted proteins | sample IncBWH26OmetaG_FD_160107 | JGI IMG/M metagenome (GOLD analysis project Ga0210385, IMG submission 160107) | Forest soil microbial communities from Barre Woods Harvard Forest LTER site, Petersham, Massachusetts, United States - Inc-BW-H-26-O ...
GCTCCGCCTGCATCAGTGCCCGTTCCGTGAGGTGGCCGAGCAGCACCCGGATGTGGTGTGCGCGATGCACCTCGGGCTGCTGCAGGGCGTGCTCGAGCAGAGCCGGGCACCGGTGTCCGCGGACGACCTGCGGCCGTTCGCCGAGCCGGGGAGGTGCACCGCGCGCCTGGTCGTGGAGGGATGATGATCAAGCCGATCCCGCCGGCCGGCGATGACGAGGCCTGCCCGGAACGCGCAGATCAGGCGCCCAGCTTTGAACCCGAGGGCGGCGAGGCGGCGTGCTGGGCGCATCTGGTCTGCCCCGAGTGCGGCGCGATAACGAGTGAGGGGCACCGCAGCGGCTGCGCCCATGGCCATGACCATCGGGCCTGCAATGATAGAAACATGAACGCACTGAGCAGGTAGGGAGGCCGACGTCGTTCTCGGGATCATCGCTGCGCCCGCGGCAGGCTGGTTGGCCAGCGGAAGCATTTCAACTATCGTATTTGTAAAAAATGACCGGCCAGCTCATAAGGCTGGCGCATCCACCGGGGAGAATCGTTGACTTACGTCATCGGGGCAGCATGCATCGACGTCTTGGACCGCACGTGCATCGAGGAATGCCCGGTCGACTGCATCTACGAGGGCGCTCGCGCGCTCTACATCCATCCCGACGAGTGCGTGGACTGCGGGGCGTGCGAACCGGTGTGCCCGGTCGAGGCGATCTATTACGAGGATGACCTGCCCGGCGACCAGCACCCGTTCCTGGCCGACAACGCCCGGTTCTTCACCGAGCCGCTGCCCGGCCGGGACGAGCCGCTCGGCTCCCCCGGCGGCGCGGCGAGGAGCGGTGTCGTCGGGGTCGACACGGACCTCGTCGCCTCGTACCCAACGGCCGAATCTGCTACCTAGAATCCGGTCATGACGAGCGAGGCGTCAGCCGCCCACCCGGGTGAGGCCACCGGAGAACACGCCGACGCGTCGGGCGCCGATCAGGAGGCTGCCGCCGCGGTTGCCGCCGCAGGCCAGGCCGCGCGCGCGGCGGCCGGGCAGCTCAGGCAGATGCCCGCCGAAGGGCTGGACGAGACCCTGCGCGCGATCGCCGCGCGATTGGGCGAGCGCTCGGCCGAGGTAGCTGCCGCCAATTCCCGGGACGTGCAGGCAGCCAAGGCCGAGGGCCTGGCCAGCGCATTCGTGGACCGGCTCACGCTCGACCCGGGCCGGATCGCCACCATGGCTGATCAGCTCAGAGCGCTGGCCGACGTCGGCGCCGAGCAGGCCAGGGTTCGTGTCCGTGACCTGCACGACGGCCTCGAACTGCAGGAATGGCGGCGCCCCGTCGGCGTCATCGGGGCGAACTTCGAGGCCCGCCCGAATGTCGTCGTCGACATCGCTTCGCAGCTGATCAAGTCCCGCAACGCGGGCGTCCTGCGCACGGGCTCCAGCGCCATCGGGTCCGCCGGGGTGTTGATCGACGAGGTCGTCGGCCCGGCGATGGCCAGCGCTGGGCTGGACCCGGCCGCGATCCAGCTGCTCCGCTCACCCGGCCACCAGACCGCGTTCGCGCTGGTGCGCGAGCCGGCCCTGATACCGCTGGTCATCCTGCGCGGCAGCGGCGAGAGCACCAGGGCGCTGGCCCGCGAGGCCGCGCTGCACGGGGTGCGGACGCTGGCCCACGCCGACGGCGGCGCGGTGATCTACCTCGACTCGTCGGCAGACCGGAAGCTGGCCCTGCAGCTGATCGAGTCCAGCCTGGACCGCCTCGGCGTCTGCAACCGGCTGAACTTGCTGCTCGTCCACGGGGATATCTGGGAAGCCATGGTCCCGCTCGTGACCGAGCTGGCAGACCGGCTCGGCGTCGCCGTTTCGCTGCCGCCGCACCAGCACCGGCTCGGCCTCGAGTGGGCGCTGGAGGCAGGATCCGAGGCCACGATCACCGTTGCCCCGGCCGCCGGGGCCGCAGAAGCAGCCGACATCGCCAACACCGAGACGTCCGGACTGGCCGCCGCCGTCGTGGCCGAGGATGCCGCCGCGGCAGGCCAGTTCCTGGACGCTTACGCCGGGACCGGCGCGTTCTGGAACGCCTCTCCCCGGCTGCTGGACGGGTTCAAGCTGCTATCGCTGCCGGAAACGGGGATCAACATCGATGCCGTGCCCGGGCCGCGCGGGCCGGTGACGTTCCGGGACCTCTACCTGCGCCAATACGCGGTCGTCCCGCGCCGCCCGGCCGTCTAGGCCGGGCCGGCCCCCGGTCAGGGGCTGGCGGTCAGGTCGCGCTCATACGCGATGCCCGGCCGGCCACCGGGGCTGGCCGGGCCCACCGCGACGAACCCGGCCCGCTGCAGCACCTTCTGCGACGCGACGTTGTCGTGGTTCGTTTCGGCCCGGAGCATGCGCAGCCCGTGCTCCTTCGCCGCCAGCCGGCACAATTCCTGTACGTTGGCGGTCGCCACGCCACGGCCCGCGACGTGCTCCGCGACCCGGTAGCCGAGCTCGGCCGTGCCGTCGGCGATGCGGTACAGGTTGAACCGGCCGAGTGCCGAGCCGTCGTCACCGACCAGCACGTAGTAGGCGCCGACCCCGGCCTCCTGGTCGGCCAGCATGGCGCTGATCCCGTCGGTGAACTGCTCAAAGAACTCGTCGCCGCGGTCGGAGACCGATGCGGCGAAGTAGGCGCGGTTCGCGAGTTCGAAGGCCAGGAGGGCCGGGGCATGATCGGCGCGCAGGCGCTGCAGCTCGGGCACCGCCCAACTCTAGCCAGATCGCGGGACGCCGCCCAACGCATTTACATCTGGCCGGGATAGACCACCAGCGACTCGCGGTGCACAGCGTGCACGCTGCGGACCACCCGGCGGGCAGCGGGTCCCATCGGCACCTGCCCGTGCAGGAAGCCCCGGTCGAGCAGGAACGCCGTGCACAGACCCGGCTGGGCCAGCAGCAGCGAGTCGGCGAGGTCGCCAACCCGGTCCGGGGAGAAGGACGCAAGCTGCGCGAACGCCTCCTGGCTGGCCCGTGAGGTGCCGTCGGCGAGTTCCCGGCAGTCCTTATAGACGTCTGGGTCGATCAGAGCAGTTCCGGCCCTGGCCGGCTGCCCCGCGGCGGCCGAGTCGGCGTACCTCAGCCGCAGCAGTATCGAGATCGCGCACGCAACCTGGTGCGGCGACAGCGCCCGCAAGAGACGCAGCATGCTCGCGGGCAGCGCGACCGAGCCGCGGCCGATCAGCCGTTCCGGATGACGGACGTCGACCAGCTCGACGACCGACCCGGCCGTGAACTCGCCGTCGACCCGCTTGACCCCGGACAGGAACAGAGTGCTGCCGGTGCGCAGGCTCGCCTCGGCCTCCCGGTTCACGTGCACCGAGCCCTCGGAGTACGCCATGCCGCCGATCCACCGCCGGGCGGGCTCGAGCCGGACGCCCTGGCCGCGGATGACGGTGCCGACGCGCGCCCGCGGATTGAGGCTCCGGGCCACGACGTCGGGCTCGGTGGCCGAGCCGATCACGCACTCCACGCCGCAGCAGGCCGCCCTCGCCGCGGCGCCGAGTTTCGAGCCCATGCCGCCCCGGCCGGTACCGCCATTGGTCACCCGCACGGCTCGTGCCTCGTCCGGGGTGAGCCGGACGATCCGGTCGCTGAGCGAGGAATCGCGGTAGGCGGCACGGACGTCGGTGAGGAACAGGAGCCGGGACGCCTCGGCGGCCACCGCGGCGGCGACAGCCACCTGGTCGTTGTCGAGCGCGGACAGCGGATCCGCCGCATCGTTGCCGTTCACGATCGGCAGCAGCCCCCGCCCGGCCGCCTCCCGCAGCAGCAGGCCAAGATCGGCCATGGCCCGGGCCGACGCCAGGTCGCTGCGGGACACCAGGATCTGGCAGACCTCGACCCCCACCGCCGCGGCAAGCTGCCGGTACAGCGCCATCAGCGCGGGCTGGCCTACCGCGGCAGGCATCGCGGTGGCCACGGCCAGCGGCCCGGCCTCGGGAGTGTCGTACTGCCGGAGGATCTCCTGCAGCGACGCGACGAGCCGGTCGTAGCCGCCGGAGTTCCCGGCAGACCGGCCGTCACGGCGTTCCGACGCCATGCTCAGCGAGGAACGCACGGAGCCGACCAGCGTCTGCAGGGCCGGAGCCGCCCCGGCGGTCGGCCCTTCGAAGGCGAGCAGCCGCCGCCCGAGCGAAGCGGCACCGGATGTAACCAGGATGATCTCGTGACCGGCTCGCTGCGCCACCGCGATCTGGCTGACAAGGCCTGCGATGACATCGAGCGCAAGCCCGTCGCGGCTCGCGATCGAGCTAGACCCGAGCTTGATGACCTGTCTGGTCACAGGCCCTCACGACCACACACAATGACGGCACCCATCGCTCCGGAGACTCGCGTTGCCGCAGGCAGAGACGGCAGGGTCCCACTTTAACGGGAGACAGCCAGCGCCCCGCCGCACACGACGGCGACGTGGGAGGCGGCGGACCGGCACGGCACCCCAGTCATGCCGCCGCCACGCCGGGATCAGTACAGGTCAAACTCCCGGCTATCGGCTCGGGAGCGTTCGCGGCAGCCCGAACCACGGCAGCACGAGGTTGTCGAAGCGGGTCATGCCGCAGATCCGGTCGCCGGCAAGGGTGAGCACCCAGAGCCCGGTCGCGTGGCGGATTCCGGCCGGGGCGCGCAGGTATGCCCCGAACGCGGGCTGCCCGTTGGCTCGGGTCGGCACCAGGTCGAACCTGCGGCCCGCGCCGAACAGGCTGGCGCAGTAGCGGGCCACGACGTCACGGCCCTCGTATCCGAATGGCACCGGAGGCATGGCGATGAAGACGTCGTCGGTCAGCAGGGCCACCAGCGCGTCGAGATCGGCCGACTCCCACGCGCGGGCGAACTTGGCCACGATCGCGTCCTCGGCGGGCGCGCTTGCGGCGGGCGGCGGCCGGCGGCCGGCGGCTGGCTGCCGGCGCTGCAGGCTAGCGCGGGCTCGCTTGAGGGCGCTGTTGACCGACTGGACGGTCACCTCCAGCATCTCGGCCACCTCGCTGGCGTGGAATCCGAGGACGTCGCGCAAGATCAGGACCGCGAGCTGGCGCGGCGGAAGCACCTGCAGGGCGGCCACGAAGGCCAGCGAGATGGCTTCGCTCTGCTCGTAGCGGGCCTCCGGCCCCAGCGGCCAGTCGACGGCGCCCTCGAGGAATGCGTCAGGAAACGGCTGCAGCCAGACGGCCTCGTCGCGCGGCGTCGGCACGGGCGCTTCGAACTGCGACACATCCCACTCCCTGGCCGGGCGCCGGCTCGCTGCGCGGCGCGCGTTGAGGCACCGGTTGGTGGCGATCTTGTACAGCCAGGTGCGCAGCGACGCGCGTTCCTCAGTGAACCCGCCGATGCCTTGCCAGGCGGCCAGCATCGTCTCCTGAACGGTGTCCTCGGCGTCCTGGAAGGATCCGAGCATCCGGTAGCAGTGCACCTGCAGCTCTCGCCGGTGGGACTCGGCCAGCTCCCGGAATGCCTCGCCATCCCCTGCCCGCGCCCGTGAGAGCAGATCGCCTGTCACCATCCAGCGCTCCTTCCTTCGGCACGACGCCGTACCTCCGCCCGGTGTATACACCGCCCACGCCGCGAACTGGGCGGCTCGCGGGCGCCCAGTTTCCGGGTGCCGCGGTGTATGCACTACCGATCGCCCGGACGATCTGCCCACCGGATCGCGCCGCAGCAGCCGGAAACGACCTTGGAGGGTTGACGATGGAATCGTCGGCATCGGCCGGGCGCGCGGCGTCCGCCGCTCTCGATCCGCGCCGCTGGCGGGCGCCGTGATTCGGCGATATCTAGCGAGAGGCTGGCCGACGGACCTGCCCCGACTGGTCCTTTTCTTGCAGGCAGGGAACGCGGTCAGCTTCTTCGGCTATGGGCTGATCATCGCGTTCGAGATCATCTACCTGCACCAGTTCCGCGGCATCGCAACAGCCACCGCCGGTTTGGTGCTTGCCACGATCCTGGGCACGGCCACCCTCGTGTCACCTCCCACGGGAGCGCTGCTCGATCACTTTCGGCCCAAGCCGATCCTGATCGCCGGCAATCTTGCGAGCGCGCTCGGCTATGCCGGCTTTGCTTTCGTCGACCGGCCGTGGCAGGCGTTCGCTTGCGCGGCCGTCGGCGGTGCCGGGATCGGCGCGGCCCGCGTCGCCAACCAGACGCTGCTCATCACCCTGGTAACGCCAGAGCAACGTGCTGCCTCGTTCGCGCTCGGGCGCGTCGCGTCCAACCTCGGTCTCGGCATCGGCGCCACGGTCGCGGGCTTCATCGTCTCCTCGGTACAGGACCTGCGATCGTTCCAGACCCTTTATGTCTTCGACGCGATCACCTACGCCGGTTTCGCGCTGTTCGTACTGGCGATGGTGCCGAATCCACGTGCCGCGCCGGCGTACCCCAGCGTCGGGGGACGAGGATTCCGGGCGGTCGCCCGCGATCGACTCTTCATGATCGTGATCGCCGTCAACATCGTCCTCATCATCCCCGGCTACGCGCTGTTCTCGAGTATCCTTCCGCCGTTTGCGATAGCGCATACCCCCGTCGGACCCGCTGGGATCGGGATCTTCAAGCTCAGCAACACGCTCTTCATCGTCATCGCCCAACTCCATGCGACGCGCGTCGTCAAGCGGATGCGCCGAGCAAAGGCATTCGCCGCGCTGTGCGCGGTCTGGGTGATCGCGCTCCTCGCCGTCTTGCCGGCGACGCTGATCCACTCGGAACTCGGGGCGACCGCGCTCCTGGCCGCGGTCGCAATCATGTTCGCGATCGGCGAGTGCATGCACGCCGTGGTCATCGGCCCACTCGTCGCCGACCTCGCTCCCGAGCATCTCCTCGGCCGCTACATCTCGGTGTTCGGCCTCATGGCGACCGCAGGCCTCGCGCTCGGCCCGGCCATCGGTGGCGAGGTGCTCGCGACCTCACCCGACGCCGTCTGGTGGGGCGGTGCCCTCGTCGCCGCGGTGATCGGAGCGGGCTTTCTCCTCTCTGGCGATCGCATCCCTGACCACCCGTTGGCCGCGACAGCGTCAAACGCTCCCGGCGACCCCGCGCCTGACGCCGCATGACGCTCGGCGGACTTCGAGAAGCGATCACGCCTGCTTCGAGCGGCAGCTCGCCAGCCCTCGGGGAAATACCCTTACGAGCGAACCCTCGCGCGCGGTGCCTTACCGGCAGGCAGCTACCGGTGAGGACCAGGCAGGAAGTAGCCCCCGTGACAACGCCTGACCCGTCTGTCGTCGCCGAAGTGCACCGCCGGCTGCGCGCGCAGCAGGGCAGGTTCGTTCCCAAGCCCGCGCTTCCGGCGCTCGACGAGGTCGTCGCGACCGTACTGTCGCAGCACACCTCGGACATCAACTCCGGGCGCGCGTTCGCCCGGCTGAAAGAGATCTTCCCGAACTGGGAGCAGGTCGCGGACGCGCCCACCGAGGACGTGGCCGACGCGATCCGCTCCGGCGGCATCGCCGACCAGAAGGCCCGGCGGATCAAGCAGATCCTGGCGGCCATCGAGGAGCGCGAGGGCCGGGTGAGCCTCGACCGGCTGGCCGAACTCGAGGACGCGGCCGCGACGGCCTACCTCGAATCGCTGCCCGGGGTCGGCCCGAAGACCGCGGCGTGCGTGCTCGTGTTCTCCCTCGGGCGGGACGCGTTCCCCGTCGACACCCACGTGCACCGCATCGCGATCCGGCTCGGGTGGATCCCGGCGAAGACAACCGCCGATGCTGCGCACCGCCTGCTCGCGCAGATCGTGCCGGCTCCCATCCGCTACGACCTGCACGTCGCGCTGGTCACTCATGGCCGGACAGTCTGCCGGGCGCAGCGGCCGCGCTGCGGCGAGTGCGTGCTGCGCGACCTGTGCGCCTTCGGCTCCGCCATCCGGCTGCCCTAATTGCCGCCAGAGCAGATGCCTATTGTGACCGGTAATGTTAAGGGCCAAATCGCTTGTATTCAGCAGAAGTCCACGGCCGCAACGGAGCTGAAATCGCACGCTTGATGCCGAGAAACCATAATTCCTGTACCGCGCATGACGGAACTGTCCGGGCACCACACGCCGGGCGCCGTAGTCATCGCAATTACCGCAGTACACGTACCGGACGAGCAGGCTAATACCGGGTCATCGGCTTCAGCGCACCCGCCGGGCACTTTTGGTAGGCCATTAAACCGATGGTGCTTTTTATGCCCGAAAGTTCCCAGTCCTTACATGAAATTTCAGGCTTAAAGATGCCGCTCGCGGCGTACGGTGGTTGCGTTTAAAGAGCACATTCAGGGAGGGTCGGCGATGAGGCTGACTGGCGGGTCGCCCGGGCGAATCCTTTACGGACCATCGTTCATCTGGCGGAAGAAGGGACTGCTGGCCGGCCTGGTCGGCCTGGTCACTACTGCCTTAGTCGGCACCACAGTCGTCGGCGTTCCGGCGGCGTCGGCGAGCAGCACCGAGACCGTCATCGTCACCGCGAGCGGGCTGCTGAGCCCGGTTGCCGCCGTGGGTGACGTGCTTGGCAGCGTACTGACCAGGTTTCACATCATCAACGGGGTTGAGGCCTCGATCCCGACCGTGCTCGAACCGCTGCTGGCGGCGCTGCCGGGCATCACCGTGACGCCCGACGTCCCGGTCAGCGTGCAGTCGACCGTCGAGTCGACGGGACCGCACACGCCGTCCGATGCGTTCTTGCAGCAGACTGGCGCCACGCAGTTGTTCGCAAACGGCGACACCGGCCAGGGCGTAACCGTAGCCGTGCTCGACACCGGCATCGACGACCTGCCTGACTTTGCCGGGCGCCTGATCGGCGGGGTCGACCTGACCGGGGGGAGCAACCCGTTCCAGGACAGCTTTGGTCATGGCACGTTCGTGGCCGGGCTGATCGCCGGGAACGGCGCCTCCTCTGGCGGGCAGTACGAGGGCGAGGCACCGGGCGCCGACCTCGTGTCAGTCAAGGTGGCCGGCGCGACCGGCCAGACCGACCTGGCGACGGTGATCGAGGGCGTGCAGTGGGCGGTTGATAACCAGATCGCATACAACATCAGGGTTCTCAATATGTCCCTGGGCTTCCAGCCCTTCGAGTCCACCGTCGTTAACCCGCTCGACCAGGCGGTAGAGGCGGCGTGGAACTCGGGCATCGCGGTGGTGGCCTCGGCCGGCAACGCCGGGCCATCCAATGGGACCATTCTGTCGCCCGGGGACGATCCCCTGGTGATCACCGTGGGCTCGCTGGACGACATGGCCCAGCCAGTGGTCGCCAACGATGAGATGACGAACTTCAGCAGCGCCGGGCCCACGTCGCCGGACGGCTGGGCAAAGCCCGACCTGGTGACCTCCGGACGCTCGGTCGTCAGCCTGGCCGCACCTGGCTCGACGATCTACAACGAAAACCCCTCGGCCCGCATCGGCTCGGGCAACTTCGTCGGTTCCGGCACATCGTTCAGCACGGCCATCACGAGCGGTGCGGCGGCCTTGATCCTGGCCGGCAACCCTTCGCTCACACCCGATCAGCTCAAGGCCCGGCTGCTCGGCACGACCAGCCCTGGCCCGGTCGGGAATCCCTTCGTAGACGGGCATGGAGCCCTGAACGCGAACGCCGCGGCCACCGCGGGCCCGATGAACCTCGGCCAGTCCGTCGTTGGCTCGGTGCTGACCCTGCTCGGCGCCACGGTTTCGCTCGCACCCGTGACCAGCTTGGCCGACACCTGGAACGCGAGCCTCTGGTCGGGCGTCTCATGGCCGCAGGGCTCTGTCAGCAGCAAGTCGTGGAACGGTACGGCGTGGAACGGCTCGGCCTGGAACGGCTTTGCGTGGTCCAGCAAAGCCTGGAATGACGGCGGCTGGGCAAGCGCGGCTTGGGACGGCTCCGTGTGGGCGGGCGCGGCGTGGGACGGCACCGCGTGGCAGGGATCCGTATGGGCAGGCGCCGCCTGGAACGGCAGCGCCTGGAGCTCATCGGAATGGAATTAAGGGGTGGTCGCGACGTAGCGCGTCCATGAAACTGCCACGCCCTGCGCGGGCGATCGTGGCCGCCTCCATCGCGGGCGGCGTCGGCGCGCTGATCGTTGCGGGCATACGCCAGTCCGGCTGCGCGCCGGTCAGCGAGAGCCAATACTTCGTGGCCGCCGTCCTCGGCGTGCTGCTCCTGGGAAGCTGGCTATGGCCGGTGATCGTGTTCCGGGGCGGCGAGTCCGAGGCGGCCCAGGTGGATGAGTGCTTCTTCGTCATCCTCGCCCTGCTCGTGCCGCCGGTCCTCACCCTCGGCACCCTCGCGATGGCGACGACCCTGGCACAGGCCATCCGCCGCCGCCCGCTGGTGAAGTCGGCCTTCAACGCCGGGCAGGTTCTGGTGTCCGCGGGGCTGGGCCTGGCCGTGAGCCGCGGCATAGCCGTGCCGACGGGCTCGATCGGCGTCGCCCAGGTCGGTGCCGTCGTGGCGGGAGTGGCCGTATTTCTGATCGTCAATGAGACGCTGGTCAGCGGCGTGATGGCCTCGATCGGAATGACCTGGCAGGAGTTCACCAGCGACCTGATGATCCAGCTCACCCTGGCTGGTGGCGGAGCGTTAACCGGCGTCGTGCTAGCGCTCGCCGTACGAGCCCACCACTGGGCGATCGTGCTGGCAATTCCGCTGCTGATCCTCGGACGCTGGCTCATCGGCGCGAGGTACGCTGCGCTGTACGATCGCGCGAGGACCGAAGGGCTGTACGAGGTCACGCTGGAGGCCAACCGCCAGCTTCGGCAGCAGCCGGTCCTGGACACGATCCTGGAGTCCGTCCGGCGGCTGCTCCGCAGCCCGCAGGCGACCCTGACGTCTGCAGATCCGGCGCCCGGTGAGCTCTCGGCAGCCATCACGATCGCGGGAGAGCAGCAGTGGCTGGTGGCGGCCGGCCGACGGCGCGATGAGCCGTTCGACGACGCCGACCATGGCCTGCTGCGCGCGCTCGCCGCCGTCGGCAACGCGGCCCTCAGCAACGCTGAGCTGTACCAGCAGGTCCACGTCGAGCGCGAACGGCTGTCGTCCATCACTCTCAACATCGGCGAAGGCGTCTGCGCGATTGACGCGGACGGCAGGCTCACGTTCGTGAACCCGGCGGCGGTCGACCTGATCGAACTGCCGCAACTGAACATCACCAGCGACCAGGCCGCGGAACCTGCGGTAGCCGCACCGGATTTCCTGCTCGTTCCGGCTCACGAGGCCATGCGCACGGGCCGCACGATCCGCGAGGACGACGCCCGTTTCCGGGGCAAGGACGGCGCGACCATACCGGTCACCTATACGGCGTCGGCGGTCATGGGTGAGGCCGGCCCCTCGGGCGCGGTCATCGCGTTTCGCGACATCACCGAGCGCAAGGCATTCGAGGACGAGCTTCACCATCACGCCTTCTACGACGGCCTCACCGGGCTGGCCAATCGCCGGCTGCTGGTCGAGCGGCTCGAACAGGCGTTGCGCCGGTCGGAACTCGACCGCAAGACGCACGCGCTGATCTTCATCGACGTCGACCGGTTCAAGAGCATCAACGACAGCCTCGGCCACGTGACCGGCGACGAGTTTCTGGTCGCGATCGGCAACAGGATGAAGGGCGTGGTGCGTGGCAACGACCTGATCGCCCGCTTCGGCGGCGACGAGTTCGTGGTGCTGCTCGAGGACGTGGCAGGACAGGACGAGGCGGTCATCGCGGCGCGGCGCATCTGCGCCGCGGTGCAGCAGCCCATGGTGCTGTCGGGAGGCTACGAAATGGTCGCCACCGTGTCGGTCGGGATCGCGATGACCGACCCCGGCAAGACAACCGACGACCTGCTGCGCGACGCTGACGTGGCCATGTACGAGGCCAAGGCCAGGGGCGGGGGCGGCGTCTACCGGGTGTTCGACCAGCGGTCCATGGGAACCCGGTCCGCCGAACGGATCCAGATCGAGGCCGATCTGCGCAAGGGCCTGGAGCGGGGCGAGCTCGAGGTGCATTATCAGCCGTTCTACTCCCTGGACGGGGAGCAGATCGTGGGCGCCGAGGCGCTCGTGCGGTGGCGTCATCCGGTCAACGGCCTGATCGCCCCCATGCGCTTCATCCCGATCGCGGAGGAGACCGGGCTGATACTGCCGGTCGGCCGGTACGTCCTGGAGCAGGCCTGCGCCCAGGTGCGCTCGATCAGGGACCGGCTCGGTGTGGACTTCCCGCTCAACGTCAATCTCTCGCCGCGGCAGTTCCAGGAGAACGGGCTGCTGTCGCAGGTCGCGGCGGCCCTCGACGCGTGCGGGTTGCCGTCTACGTCGCTGACGTTCGAGATCACAGAGTCCATGGTGATGGAGGACCTCTCCGGCGCTCGCGACGTGATGAAGAAGCTCAACCGGCTGGGCGTGCGCCTGGCGATCGACGACTTCGGCACCGGCCACTCCTCGCTCGCCTACCTCAAGCAGTTCCCGGTGCACGAGGTGAAGGTCGACCGCGCCTTCGTCAAGGGCGTCGCGGAGAGCCGGGTCGACTCGGCGATCGTCCGGGCCGTCATCGAGCTCGCCAACGCCATCGGCATAGCCGCGGTGGCCGAAGGCGTCGAGACCTCCGACCAGGTGACAGGCCTGCGGATGCTCGGCTGCCGGATCGCGCAGGGTTACTTCTTCTCGCATCCGCTGCCGCCCAACGAGTTCTACGAGCTCCTGAAGCGGCACTTCGCTCGTGCAGCCGCGGGCTGAGCCGAGGATGTATTCGTGCATATCAGCTTAAATCTGAGTGTGCCCTGAGAACAGCAAGAACCGCCGCGTGCGCAGTCAAGCAGGATTGGCGGGGGATCTTCCGCGGGGTATGACCCGTCGTGAAACGCTTACGTCGTCCCCCGTCTCACCCCAGGGAGCACGCGATGAGCACGACCGAGGACCGCAGCGCCGGCACGAGTGGGATGCCAGGTACCGGGAGCGTCGACATGAAGCTCGAGGTGCTCATCATTCCCGTGTCCGACGCCGACCGCTCGAAGGAGTTCTACGCCAGACTCGGGTGGCGGCTGGACGCCGATGTCGCCGGCGACGAATTCCGCCTGATCCAGTTCACGCCGCCGGGCTCGGGGTGCTCGGTCCAGTTCGGCACGAACCTCACGTCGGCCCCGCCGGGCTCTTTCGAGGGCACGCTCATGGCCGTCTCCGACATCCAGGCCGCGCACGACGATCTGGCCGGCCGCGGCGTCGAGGTCAGCCCGGTGTTCCACTGCGCGATGGGCAGCGTATGCCGGGTCCGCGACGGCGACGGGGTGTGGGAACGGGTTGGCGGGCCCGCACCCGATCACAAGAGCTACGGCTCGTTCGCCACGTTCAGCGACCCGGACGGGAACAGCTGGGTGTTCCAGGAGATCACGACGCGGTTCCCCGGCCGGGTCGACGCCACCGAGACCGCATTCGCCAATACCGCGGACCTGGCGAACGCGATGCGGCGCGCGGAGGCAGCGCACGGCGAGCACGAGAAGCGCATCGGCGCGGCCGACCCGGACTGGCCGGACTGGTATGCCTCGTACATGGTGGCCGAGCAGGCCGGGACGGAGCTGCCCCAATGAGCGACTATGACGTGATCGTCTTCGGCGGCGGGGCGCCGGGTGAGCACTGCGCCGCGGCCCTGGCTGCGCGCGGGCTGCGTGTTGCCGTCGTTGAGCGAGAACTGGTCGGCGGTGAATGCTCCTACTGGGCGTGTATCCCGTCGAAGTCGCTGCTGCGGCCCGGCGAAGCCGTGCAGGGCGCGCGTGACGTGGGCGCGACCGCGCAGGTCGACGTCCAGGCCGCGCTGGCGTGGCGCGACTTCATGGTGTCGGACTGGTCCGACGCCGGCCAGGAACGCTGGCTGGCAGGGCGGGGCATCGCGCTGCTGCGCGGCACCGGCAAGCTCGCCGGCACCGGCGTGGTCGAAGTCGACGGCACCCGCCACACCGCGGAGCACGTCGTCGTGGCGACGGGCGCGGCGCCGTTCGTGCCTCCGGTACCGGGGCTGCGCGACCTCGACGGCGTCTGGGGAACCCGGGAGGCGACGAGCATGAAGGCCGTCCCGCGCCGCCTTCTCGTGCTGGGCGGAGGGGCCGCTGGCGTCGAGATTGCGCAGATCGTGCGGCGTCTCGGTGGCGAGGCGGTCATCGTCGAGGGTGCCGACCGGGTGATACCCCGCGAGGCGGCGCCACTGGGCAAGGCACTCAGCGAAGCCCTGCGCCAGGACGGAATCGAGCTGGTGCTCGGGATACACGCCACAGCCGCGCGCCGGGAGGGTGACGAGTACGTCCTGCAGGTCGACGGCGGCAAGGAACTGCGTGGCGACAAGCTGCTCGTGGCGACCGGCCGGCGCCCGCGGGTCGAGGGGATCGGCCTGGAGACGGTGGGCGTCGAGGCCAACCCGCACGGCATCAAGGTCGACGAGCACCTGCGCGCGGGCGAACGGCTGTGGGCGATCGGCGACGTCAACGGCATCTGGCCGCTGACGCATGTCGGCGAGTACGAGGGCGACGTGGTCGCGGCGAACATCGCCGGAGAGGCGCACCCGGTGAACTACGAAGCCGTTCCCCGGGTCACGTACACAGATCCTCAGGCCGCGGCGGTGGGCGCGACCGAAGCGCCCTACAGCGCGACCGCCAAACTGTCAGAGGTGCCAAAGATGGCCACCTACACACACGCCTACGCCAAGTCCAACGGGTTCCTCACGCTGCTCAGCGACGGCAAGCGACTGACTGGTGCGTACGCACTCGGGCCCGAGGCCGGCGAGTGGACTCAGCAGGCGACGCTGGCCATCCGCGCACACGTCCCGCTCGAGGTGCTGAGCGACACGATCCAGCCCTTCCCGAGCTTTTCCAGCATCTACAACGTGGCGGTCATGACGCTGCGCATGAACATCGCGGACATGCCGATGCCGTCCGGGCCAATGGACGCGCAGATGGCGGAGCGTGCCCACGCGGGTGGATCATGACCAGCCCAGCCGCTACCGGCGTCGCCCAGCGCGGGCCGGAACTGGCCGGGCAGACCGTGGTCGTGATCGGCGGAAGCAGCGGCATCGGGCTGGAGACGGCCCGGCACGCCCGGGCCGAAGGCGCGGATGTGGTCATCACCGGCCGCAATCCGGACGGGCTCCGGCAGGCGGCGCAGGAGGTCGGCGCGCAGCGCACGGCGGCCTTCGACGCCACCGACGCGGCTTCGCTGAAGCGGTTCTTCCAGGATCTGCCGGGACCGATCGACCACGTGATGGTCACGGCCGGCGGCCCGACCTACGGGTCCCTCCTCGAGATGGACGCGGCGCAGGTGCGTGAGGCGATGAGCGACCGCATAACGCTGGGACTGGAGGTTGCGCGCAGCGCCGCCGGCAAGATGAGGCCGGGAGGCACGCTGCTGCTCATGGGCAGCACCGGCGCCCGGCGCATCGGGCATGGCAACGGGATCGCCTCGGCCGCCTTCGCGGCGCTGCCCCCGTTCGTGGCGGCGCTCGCGCTCGAGCTCGCCCCGGTCCGCGTGAACCTCATCGCGGCCGGCTTCGTCGACACCCCGCTGTCAGCATCGCTGCTCGGTGGCCAGCTCGAGGAACGCCGCAACGAACTGCGGACGACGCTCCCGATCGGCCGCGTCGTCGGGCCCGCCGACGTCGCCGCCCTCGCCGTCCACATCATGACCAACACGGCGCTGACCGGCGCGACGTACGACATCGACGGCGGCGAGCAGTTCGTCTGACTAGCCGGGCGCGGCGCAACGCCCCGCCCGGGCCCGGAGATAGCGCTTCTCCGGGATGCTTGCGGTCCTGCGTGCCGCCTCGTCGAAGGCGTCGCGTGCCGCGCCGGGCGACCCGGCCAGTTCGAGAAGGTGGCCGCGCATCGCGTACAGCCGGTGGTGGCGGGCCACCCGGTCGTCGCCGGCCAGGGTGTCCAGCAGCTGCAGGCCCGCGTCCGCTCCCCGCACCATCGCCACGGCCAGGGCGCGGTTCAAGGTGGCCATCGGGTTGGGGGCGATGCGGTCGAGCAGTTCGTACAGGGCGAGGATCTGCGGCCAGTCGGTCTCTTCCGTGGTGGCCGCTTCGTCGTGCACCGCCGCGATGGCCGCCTGGATCTCGTAAGCGCCCACTGGGCCCGTGGCCAGCGCGCCGGTGACCAGCGCGACGCCCTCCGCGATCGCGGCCTGGTCCCAGCGGCTGCGGTCCTGGTCGGCAAGAGACACCAGCTCCCCGGCGTCGTCGATCCGGGTGGCGCGGCGGGCCTCGGTGAGCAGCATCAGCGCGAGGAGACCGGAGATCTCGCCGTCGCCGGGCCGGAGCCGGTGCAGCCCGCGGGTCAGCCGCAGCGCTTCAACGGTCAGGTCGACGCGGTTCACCTGCTCGCCGGTGGTCGCGGTGTAGCCCTCGTTGAAGATCAGGTACAGCACGTGGCAGACGGCCTCGATCCGCCCATCGACCTCCTCGGCGGGTGGCATCGAGAACGTCGCGCCTGCCTCCCGGATACGCTGCTTCGCCCGGCTGACCCGCTGCGCCATGGTCGCTTCCGGCACGAAGAAGGCGCTGGCGATCTCGGCCGTGGTCAGGCCCCCGACCGCCCGGAGCGTCAGCGCGATCTGCGATGGCGGCGTCAGCGCCGGGTGGCAGCAAAGCAGCAGCAGCGCAAGCGTGTCATCCCGGTCCGGCCCGCGCCCGTCCCCGGGATACCGGCCCAGCTCGGCGGGGGGCGCGCCGAACGCCAGGCGGTCCTCGCGTTCCCGCCGGGAACGCTCGCTGCGGACCTCGTCGATCAGCCGCCGCGTGGCGACGGTGATCAGCCAGGCCCGGGGGTTCTCCGGTATCCCCTTGGCCGTCCAGTCCATGGCGGCGGACAGCAGCGCCTCCTGCACGGCGTTCTCGCATAGGTCAAAAGCCTGATGCCGGCGCAAGAGCACGCCGAGGACCTGCGGCGCCAGTGAGCGCAGCAGGTCCTCGACGTCGCTGCCGACCGGCTTCAAATGGTCTCGCCGGACTCGTGCAGGATCGGCCAGACCTCCACCGCGTTGTGCGCGGCGAACGGGTACTCGGCCGCGATGTCGAGCGCCCGCTGCTCGCTGTCGACGTCGAGGAGGAAGAAGCTGGACACGAACTCCTTGGCCTCGATGTACGGGCCGTCGGTCACGGCCGGTACCCCGCCACGAACCCGGACGGTCCGGGCCGTCAGCTCGTCGCCCAGACCATAGGCGCCGAGCAGTTCCCCCGACTCCGAATGGCGACGGTTGAACGCGTCCACCTCGCCGATCGCCTTGGCTATCACGTCAGGCGGAAACGACTCCCACATCTCCTTGTTCCCGTAGATGATCGCGATGTACTTCATCTCTCCTCCTAGCCGCGTGTTGCCAGGCGGCGCGCTCGGGACCATCCAGAGCGGCCCGCCGACCGCCCGGCTGGGCGGTTCCAACTGGTAGTCGGAGCAGCGCGGAGGTCCTCGACATCCGCCCGCTGTACGTCATCCTGCCCGCTCACATCTAGTCAAGCCTGGCGGCCGTCCCGCCGGATCCTGGCCGCCGGGTCGATCACGTTGGCCGCGAGGCGGGCAACAGGGGCGCCCCTACCTGATGGCGACCCAGACCTCGGCGCTCGCGGCGCCGTTCATCTGGGCGAGCGGCAAGGAGGTCCTCCCGTCTACTACTGCGGCCCGTTCGTCTTCCTCAAATCCCTGGGTTGGCGAAGCGCGGGGTCGTCGGCTGAGGGATCGAACGAAGCGAGGGATTGTAAGCGGCCAAGAATGTCGCGAAGGTGCTGCACCGTCCACCGGCGGCCGAACAGCGTCGGGTCGCCGGCGTCCTCGGCGCGAAGGTGCTCGATCAACGTCACGTAGTCGTCGACGTCCAGCGTCCTGAGCAGGGCCAGCAGGTCGGCCGCGTCGCCCGTGACGGGAGCGACCGGTGCGACGAGCCGGTCGTAGAGCGCGACGACCTGCTGAACCATGGCCAGGTGGCGCTGCCCGGGGTCAACGGAGGGGAAGTTCGTCGCGGCGAAGTCCTCGGTGAAGACGATCGGCTCGACCGCCAGCGCCTCTGGACCGTAGCGCTGGGCGAGGTGGATGAGCAACTCGACGTCGAAGGTCTCGTTGAAAGACGTCATCTCGCCGATGACCGGGCTGAGCGCGGGCCCGTCGAAGGCCTTGAAGCCGGCCTGGGTGTCGAGCACGTGGGCCAGGGACGGGATGAGCAGGGCCCGGACGAAATGACGGAACAGGATGATGATCTTGTCAGGCTTGTCGCCGGTGCTGTGCGGCTCGGTGGACGGCCCGTCGGCGCGGATCAGCACCGCCCCGTCGATCCCGTAACGCTGGCCGAGCGCCGCGACCACCTTGTCGCCGCCCACGATCGGCGCCGCCAGCGAGCCGAGCTGGGCCAGGTTCGCCGACAGGTCCGCGTCGGTGTAGCTGACCACGTGCCGGCCGGCGCCGGCTGCCTGCGCCGGGCCGCTGCCGACCGCGGCGGCCAGGCCGGCCAGGATCGATCCGCCCTTGCGGGACTGGTCGGTCGAGGTCAGCCGGTCGAACGCGGGGCTGATCGAGGGGCCGTTCGCGATGACCTCGGCCAGCCGCAAGACCGTGACGCTGCGGTTTCCTTGCTTCGGGTAACCCTCGGCCGCTGCGATCTCCGTCATGAGGTCGGCGCTCGAGGGCTGGTCGGAGCATCCGTCGTCGCAGGCGATGATGCTCCAGGTGACGTCGGGCAGCCCGCCGGTCAGCCAGTCGAGCTGGCGGACCTTGGCCCGCACGAAGTCCTCGCCGTGCGGGTGTTCCGCGCGGGGGACCATGCGCCCGGTCTCGCCGTACATGGCCCACACCACGGTCAGGTGGATCGGCCCGGCGAGCTCGGCCAGCCGCCGACGCGAGCGAGCCACGGCAGCGGCTTCAGCCGCCACCGCCGGGCCATGGCCGTCGGCGGCCCGTTCCGCCGCTGAGCCGCCCTCGATCAGGACGGAGGCCACGTCGAGCACCGCCTGATTCTGATCCGAGTCCGTGAGGTCGCGAACGGGGGTCAGCACGTTGTCCATAACTCCAAGGATGCCATCTATACGTTACCGTATATGACCATGGTCGCGATTACCAGAACGCCGCGCCAGCGGTGGGTCGAGGAGGGCCTGCGCGCTCTTGCAGCCGGCGGCCCGGACGCCGTCCGGATCGAGCTTCTGGCGCAGGCGCTCGGCGTGACCAAGGGCGGGTTCTATGGGCACTTCGCCGACCGGGGGGCGCTGCTCGAGGAGATGCTCGACTCCTGGGAGCGGATGAGCACCGACGAGGTCCTCGACCGCGTCGAGCGGCACGGCGGCGGCGCCAGGGCGAAGATACGGCTCGCGGGCGCGCTCACGTTCTCGCCGGATCTCCTGCCGATCGACCTGGCCATCCGTGACTGGGCCCGGCGTGACCCGGCGGTCGCCGAGCGCCTCCGCCGCGTTGACAACCGCCGCATGGACTACCTGCGCCTGCTGTTCGGCGCGATCTCCGCCAGCGAGGAGGAGGCCGAAGCCCGCAGCATGCTCGCGTTCTCACTCGTCATCGGCCACCACTTCATGGCCGCCGATCATGGCGCCCGCAGCCACGCCGACGTCCTGGATCTCGCGGCACGCTGGCTGCTGCAGATCTAGACGACTCACGCCAAAGGGGTCGATAGTGAAGGCGAGGCAGCGTCCAGCGGCTCGCTGACGTGCGGCGGAAGGACCCTTGGATGGCAATAGCAGGTAGCGGGGTCTTGCCCGCCGAGGTCGACGTCGCTGTGGTCGGTGCCGGGTTCTCCGGGCTGTACATGCTCTACCGGCTGCGCGGGCTCGGGCTGCGCACCGTGGTGTTCGACGACGCGGGCGACGTCGGCGGGACCTGGTACTGGAACCGCTATCCCGGTGCGCGTTGCGACGTGCCCACGACCGACTACGCCTACAGCTTCGACGCCCGCCTCGAGGAGGATTGGGTCTGGTCGGAGAAGTACGCCACGCAGCCGGAGATCCTCGCCTACCTCCGGCACGTCGCCGACCGCTACGACCTGCGGCGGGACATCCGGTTCGGCACCCGGATCACCGCTGCCGTCTGGGACGAGGGCGCCCGGCGCTGGCGGCTGCGCACCGGCGACGGCAACGAGGTGAGCTGCCGCTACTACATCATGGCGAGCGGCTGCCTGTCCCTGCCGAAAACGCCCGACATCGACGGCGTCGACCGCTACCGCGGCGAGGTCTACCTGACCGGCAGGTGGCCCCATGACCGGGTGGACTTCAGCGGCAAGAGGGTGGCGGTCGTGGGGACCGGCTCCTCCGGAATCCAGTGCATCCCGCTGATCGCTGGCGAGGCGGCCCGGCTGACCGTGTTCCAGCGGACGCCGAACTTCTCCGTTCCCGCGCGCAACGGCCCCCCGCCAGCGGACCGCGTGACCCAGCTCGCCACGGATCGCGAGGGCTACCGCGAGGCCGCCCGCTGGTCCCGGGGCGGCGTGCCGAGCGAGCTCACCGATGTCAGCGGCGTGACCGCGCCGGAGTTCCTCCGCCGCGAGCGCTTCGAGGCCGCGTGGCAGGCGGGCGAGCTGTTCGCGATCCTCGGGGTGTTCAGCGACCAGGGCGTCAACGCGGTCTCCAATGAGCATGTCGCCGAGATGATCCGGGAGAAGATACGCGCCGTTGTCAGCGACGCGGACGTCGCCGACGCGCTCTGCCCGAAGGACTACCCGTTCGGTACCAAGCGCCCGTGCCTGGACAGCAGCTACTTCGAGACCTTCAACCTGCCCCACGTCCGGCTGGTCGACCTGCGCAGGACCCCGATCGTGGCGGTCACCGAAGCCGGAATCGACACGGCCGAGGAGTCGTTCGAGTTCGACGCGATCGTCTTCGCCACCGGTTTTGACGCGATGACCGGCCCGCTGGTGTCGGTGGCCGTCACCGGGACGGACGGTGTGACCCTCGAGGACAAATGGCGCCGTGGGCCGGTCACCTACCTCGGCCTGATGACGACCGGATTCCCCAACTTCTTCACGATCACCGGCCCGCAGAGCCCGTCGGTGCTGTCGAACATGGTGGTCTCGATCGAGCAGCACGTCGACTGGATCGCCGATTGCCTGCAGCGCCTGCGAGCGGAGAGCCTGGACCGGATCGAGCCGACTCCGCTGGCCGAGGCGGGCTGGGTGCAGCACAACCAGGACTGCGCCGACATCACGCTGTACCCGCGGGCGAACTCCTGGTACATGGGAGCCAACGTCCCGGGCAAGCCGAGGGTCTTCCTGCCGTACATCGGCGGCGTGGACGCCTACCGCCGGGCCTGCGACGAGGTGGCCGAGCAGGGCTTTATGGGATTCAGGCTCGACGGGCCGGCCGGGTCACGGTGCAACGACGGAGTGATCCGGCGGCTCCAGCCGGACATGGCGATGGTGCTGGATCTCGTGGGTTCGCTGGGGCTGCCCCCGATAGAGACCATGAGCGTCCCCGATGCGAGGGCCTTCTCCGAGGCCACCGCCGCCAGCCGGCCCCCGGGCCCGGAGGTGGGCGAGATCGCCGACGCGGTGCTGCCTGGGCCGGCCGGCGACCTGGCGTACCGGCTCTACCGCCCGCCAACGCAGGGCCCGCACCCGCTGATCGCCTACTTCCACGGCGGCGGCTGGGTCCTGGGCAGCCAGGACTCGGACGACCCGCTCTGCCGGGACCTGTGCGTGCGCACCGGGTCGGTGGTGGTGTCGGTGAACTACCGGCACGCCCCGGAAGACCGCTTTCCCGCGGCGGCCGACGACGCGTTCGCCGCGGCGACCTGGATAGCGGCCAACGCGGCCGCGCTCGGCGGCATCCCCGGGCGGCTCACCGTCGCTGGCTGGAGCGCCGGCGGCAACGTGGCGGCGATCACGTGCCAGCTCGCGCGCGACGCCGGCGGCCCGGAGATCGCGAGCCAGCTGCTGCTCGCCCCGGTCACCGACTGCGACCTCGGCAGACCCTCCTACACCAGCAACGGTGAGGGCTTCATTCTGACCGCCGGCCTCATGCGGTGGTTCTGGGACCACTACGCGGACGAGGCCGACCGGGCGAACCCGAAAGCCTCACCGCTGCGAGGAACGCTCGCGGGCCTTCCGCCGGCCGTGGTGGTGACGGCCGAGTTCGACCCCCTCCGCGACGAGGGCGACGCCTACGCCGAGGCCCTCGCCGCCGCCGGTGTCCCGGTGCGGCACATCCGGGCCCGCGGCCACACCCACACGTCGCTGACGATGGTCGACGTGGTGATCTCAGGAGCCCCGGTCCGCGCGGAGATCACCGATGCCCTGGACGGCTTGCGGTCCGAACCGTCCCGGAACTGACGCCCACGCTTACTGGCCCGGTTTGCCAAATTAAAGGCAAGCTCTCTCCATTTTCAGTGGTACGCACCACATATTCCGATAGGCTCCGCCCGCCCTTAGTGGCAACGACGCTGAAGTGGAGGGCTTGGGATGAGAGGTTCTCGCGGTCTGGTATTGATTCGCGGCGCGGCCATAGCGGCAATCGCGGCGCTGGGAGCGGGCAGCGCTGCCCTGGCCCCGGTCGCGGCCGTTGGGGCGTCCGGCGCGGCAGCAGCGGTCCAGGTGGTCCCGTTTGCGACCGGGCACATCCTGGCCGCCGGCCACATGAAGCAGGCGCCGACCACGGCGCAATGTGAAGCGGACTTCGGCATCGCCTGCTACGAGCCCTTCCAGCTCCAGAAGGCCTACAACCTGTCCCCGCTATTCCGCAAGGGGATCGAGGGCCAGGGCGAGACGATCGTCATCGTCGACGCGTTCGGCTCCCCGTCGATCGCCTCCGACCTGCAGACCTTCGACGCGCAGACGGGCCTGCCGAACCCGCCCTCGTTCCGGGTCATCACTCCCGAGGGCCCGGTCACCACGACCCCCGCGAACTGCACATCCACGTTCAGCCCGACCGGCCCCGATCTGTGCTCCGACTACTACGGGTGGACCGACGAGACGAGCCTGGACGTCGAGTGGTCGCACGTGATGGCCCCGAAGGCCAACATCCTGCTGGTCGAGACGCCGATGACAGAGACCGAGGGCATCTACGGGTTCCCGCAGATCGTGGCCGCCGAGAACTACGTCGTCGATCACCATCTCGGTGACGTGATCACTCAGAGCTTCGGCGCCAACGAGCAGACCTTCACCAGCCCGAGGCAGATCTACAAGCTGCGTTCCGCGTACGTCAACGCTGCGCTGCACGGCGTGACCGTCCTGGCGGCCAGCGGTGACCAGGGCTCGACCGACGAGGACTGCGATCCGGCCTCGGGATGCGCGAACCCGGACAACGTGTTCTGCTGCACAGCGCACCAGGCGATCGACTGGCCCTCGTCGGACCCGCTGGTCACGGCGGTCGGCGGCACCCAGCTGCACCTCAACGCCAAGGGCAGGCGGACCGCCCCCGACAGCGTCTGGGATGACCTCAGCTCCACGGTAGGGGTGACCGGCCCCGTCTACACCTGGGGAGCTGGCGGCGGGGGCCGCTCCACGGTCTTCCCGCGCCCGTTCTTCCAGAACGGGGTGGCGGGCGTCGTCGGCGGCAGCCGGGGCACGCCGGACATCGCGATGAGCGCCGCGGTCAACGGCGCGGTCGACTTCTACGACACCACCGACCCGTCGGTGGCCGGCTGGGGCATCGTGGGCGGGACCAGCGAGGCCTCCCCGCTCTTCTCCGGGATCGTGGCTCTCGCCGACCAGGTGGCGGGGCACAGCCTCGGCTACCTGAACCCGGCCCTGTACGCCATGGCCCAGAGCAGGGTGCGCGACGGCATCGTGCCGATCTCCCAGGGCACCAACACGTACACGTACTGCCTGCCCGCTGACACCGAGAGCAACGACTCCTGCGCCTCGAGCGCCGACCTCGTGACCGTCCCCGGCTTCAATGCCGACGGTTCCTACAACGACGCGACCGGGTGGGGCACCGTCAACGCTGCCTCGTTCGTTCCGGCCCTGGCCAGGTTCGCAAGATAGACGGAACGGGGTCCCGGCGGCTGACTGGTCAGCCGGGGCTGGTGGGGGGTGGCCGCGCGCCGCCCCCCACTGTTTTCCGGGCTTGCCGCGATGCTCCGGTAACAATCCGATGTTCGTCCTCGCATTGTCACTATGTAAGGCGTGAGGATGGGCCCATGCCCGACGCGCCGCCACCGGCCATGGTCGCGGCACGCCGGATCGCCGCTCCGGTCGTGATCGTGGGCGGCGGGCCGGTTGGGCTCGCGCTGGCGGTGACGCTCGGCAAGGCAGAGGTGCCCTGCGTGCTGGTGGAGCGCCAGCTCACGCCGTCATTTATCCCGCGCGGGCAGAACCTCACGGCGCGCAGCCTGGAGCACTTCTACTACTGGGACTGCGTCAGCGAACTGCGCGCGGCGCGCCTGCTGCCGGCCGGGTTCCCGATCGGCGGCATCACCGCCTACGAAAGCCTGGCCGGCGACCACTGGTACGCCCCGCCCGGCCGGGAGGCCGTCGCGGACTTCTACTATCAGCGCAACGAGCGGCTGCCGCAGCACCTGACCGAGTCCGTGCTGCGCAGCCGGCTGGCTACGCTCGGGCCCGTCACCGCGCTGTTCGGCTGGTCGGTGACCAGCGTCTCCCAGGACGCCGGCGGCGTGCGCGTTGCCGCGCGCCAGGACGGGGGCCCGGGCCGCTGCGAGATCGAGGGCGACTTCCTCGCTGGATGCGACGGCGCCCACTCGCTGGTGCGCGAGCGGGCAGGCATCGGCGGCAGCGGCGAAGACTTCGGCCGGCGCATGGTGCTGGCGGTCTTCCGCTCCAGCGAGCTCGGCGAGCGCCTGTCGCGGTTCCCGCTGCGCACCACGTACCGGGTGCTGCATCCGGAGCTGAACGGCTACTGGTGGTTCTTCGGCCGGGTCGACGAAACCGAGACCTGGTTCTTCCACGCGCCGGTGCCGGACGACGCGACGGCGGGCAATTTCGGGGTCCGGGAGCTTGCCGGGCTGATCGGGCGGGCGGCCGGGTCCGCGGTCGCTTGCGATTTCCAGCACGTGGGGTTCTGGGACCTGCGCATCAACCTGGCCGACCGTTACCGGCGGGGCCGGGTGTTCATCGCGGGGGACGCGGCGCACAGCCATCCGCCCTACGGGGCGCACGGCCTGAACACCGGTCTCGAGGACGCGGTCAACCTCGGCTGGAAGCTGGACGCGGTGCTGCACGGCTGGGGCGGGCCGGGCCTGCTCGACAGCTACGGCGAGGAGCGGCGGCCGGTCTTCGCCGAGACCGGGGAATCGATCACCGAGGCCATCGCCGACGACCGCGCATTCCTCGAGCGTTACAGCCCTCGGCGGGACCGCGCCGAGTTCGAGCTGGCATGGAGCGGCCGGACGTCGGCGGAGACGGCCCCTGCCTCCTACGAACCCCACTACGCGGGCACGCCGATCGTATGGGGACCGGCCGGAGCGGTGAGCGGCGTCCGCGGTGAGCACACCTTCGAGGCGCGGGCGGGGCACCACCTCCCCCCGATCAAACTGTCCTCGGGAGCCAACGTCTTCGAGCGCCTGTCCGCCGGGTTCACCCTGGTGGCGCTCACCGCAGACCAGCGACCCGTCGCCGCGTTCCAGGCTGCCTCCCGGGAATTGCGGATCCCGCTGCAGGTCATCACCGACAGCTATGAGGGACCGCGGACGGCCTGGGCGCGGCGCCTGATCCTGGTCCGGCCCGATCAGTTCGTGGCCTGGACGGCAGACGACCCGCCCGCCGACGCCGTGGCCGTGCTCCGCCGCGCAGCCGGGTACGGTGATCCCGGGCCGGGCAGACGCACAGGGAGCCGCGGTGATTTCGAGCCCTGACGACGTGACGGCTGCGGTGCTGGCCGAGGTGGAGCGCGCGAGGGACCCTCGCACGAGGGAACTGCTGGCCGCTGCCGTCCGGCACCTGCACGCGTTCGTGCGGGAGACGCGGCTGACCGAGGCGGAGTTCCAGCACATTGCCGGGATCGTCGCGCGGCTCGGCCAGCTCACCAGCGAGTCGCACAACGAGGTGGTGCTGATCGCGGGCTCGCTCGGCGTGTCGTCACTGGTATGCCTGCAGAACAACGGTGCGGGCGGGACGCACGAGACGACGGCGA
>Ga0210385_10000562_pt1 | contig 25888 bp, 23 predicted proteins | sample IncBWH26OmetaG_FD_160107 | JGI IMG/M metagenome (GOLD analysis project Ga0210385, IMG submission 160107) | Forest soil microbial communities from Barre Woods Harvard Forest LTER site, Petersham, Massachusetts, United States - Inc-BW-H-26-O ...
TACAGCGCCAATTTCATTCCCGGTCGCAATCTGGCGCTGCTCTCGGTGGCGTCGTTGCTCGCCTATACTTGCGACGCCGGTGCGCTCGCGCTCGGCCTACTCGCGGCGAATCCTTATCCCGACGCAAGCCCGCGGTTCTTCGCTGCCTTTGAAACGCTTTTTGCAGAAGGAATGGGACGCCCGCTTCAAATTCTCGCTCCCTTCGTGCAACTTCCCAAAGAAGAAGTCGTGCGCATCGGCGAAGCCCTATCGCTGCCGCTGGAGCTAAGCCTCTCTTGCGCCAATCCGATCGACGGCGAACATTGCGGCGACGCGTGCAACAAATGCGCCGAGCGGCAAAAGGCTTTCGCGCTTGCGGGAATCGCAGATCCAACTCACTATCGAAACCCACCTCCCAAGGTAGATTGGACGACACACAAATGGCCGGACTGAATTCCAAACTTGCCGGACGCTGGGCTGTGGTCACCGGCGGCCACGTCCGCGTGGGCCACGCGATTTCGCTCGCGCTGGTGCAATTGCGCATGAATATCATCGTCACGTATCGCACGTCGCCGGACGCCGCGGAAAAGGCGGTGGCTGAATTTCAGGCGCTCGGCGTTCAGGCGCACGCGTTCGCCGTCGATATGGCTGACGCCGCGGCCGTTGTCTGCGTGGCGGATGATATGGCCGCACTCGCGGGCTCGTCGCTCGCGGTGCTCGTCAACAGCGCTTCAATTTACAAGGCGACGCCGCTCGGCGAAATCTCAGCGGCGCAATGGGACGATCTGATGGCCATAAATCTGCGCGCGCCATTTCTTCTCTCGCAACGACTTGGCCTCGCCATCAAAGCCGCGGGCGGCGGACACATCGTCAATATTGGCGACTGGGCGGCGATGCACCCTTATCGCGGCTATCTCCCTTATCTGATTTCGAAAGCGGGAATCGTGCAGATGACGCGCGCGCTGGCGCTCGAACTCGCGCCTGAAGTGCAGGTCAATTGCGTTTGCCCCGGAGCCGTGCTGCCGCCGGAAAATACTACGCCCGCCGAGGCAGCCGAGCTGGAGGCTGCCACGCCGCTGCATCGTCTCGGCAGCCCCGAGGAAATTGCGCATGCGGTTCGCTACTTCGTCGAGAGTGACTTCGCCACCGGCGCAATTCTCACGGTGGACGGCGGCCGCCTGATCGCCTAATTAGGATCGCCCCGAGGCTATTGCACAACCCTGGTAAGTTATGGGTTCTATCGAGCTGAAATCGGGCACGGCAGCAGAGATCGAAAGCTCGCGGAAGAGGCGCCGCGAGCGGAGGGCGTTTCGCGCCGTCATTTCCCCGGCCCTCACGGGGCCGGGCTACGATTGTGCCGCCCGCCACGGCGGGCCTGTATTTGCTGGAGCGCATGGCGCAACCTCGACAGGTTATTGATTTTAATTCGGCCACAAATCGGGTTGTGCAACAGCTTCTAAACCAATGACCGCGCCGCCGAACTTTTCCTTCGCCGATCACGTCGCTCTACTCGATCAATTTCTTGCGCGTCGCGGCGCCATCGTGGAACGAATCGAAGAGAGTCTGCTGAACGTCCGCGGCAAGGAGACAGCGACCAGCCGTGACCGCAGCCACTTCGAGCGCCTGCTCAACGAATGCTTTTTCGGCCTGCCCGGGCTTGCGCCTGAACTCTTGCGCTTGAAGGGCCAATTGGCGGCCACGCACCTGGCCGACGGATTCGAACCCATCCAGCTGGGAAAATTCGCCAGCGAGTTCGATCCTCTGGAGCTGATTGTCCGCGCGTACGGACACTGGAACACTCGTCGATGGCCTGGCAGGAGCGGGCGCATCATGTACGCGCAGACCATCTATTCCGTCTTCCTGCTGCGCCAGCTCGAAAATCTCAGCCTGCGCATGTGGGACGACGGCAACGATCGCGCCGACGGCCGTCTTCAGGAGCTTCAAGCGCTGCTCGATCAGTTGAACGCGCACGCGGGTCGGAAAGAGATGCGCGGAGTTTACGTACGCGACGTTCGCTGGCTGGTGCAGACTGCGCAGGGCGGCCTTACCAAGCATCTCGAGCCATATTTCCGCGTCGCTGCGCATGTGGCGGGATCGTTCACCGATTCGGTTCGTCTGGGCTTTCACGCCGCGGGCGCCAAGCTGGCCGGCGGACATCTGCGCTCGCAGCTTCGTTACCGCGCATTGGAAGCGAATCGCGCGCTGGACGATCCTGAAAATCTAGCCGTGGCGCGCAATTCGAATTCGATGGACGCCGCGATCCTGCTTCGCGATCTCGTCCCTTTGTTGAAGGCTTACGACAAAGCCTGCGCCCCGCCTGACCAGACTTCCGACCAAACGGTGCGCCTCGATCTCGCCGACGCGATCTTGCAAGGCGTCACGGCCGATACCGAACTGTTCCTCACGCGCCTCGACCTGCTCGGCCCATGCACGATGATCGAAGATCTTTTCATCGAGCGCACGGAGGACGGCGGCACTCGATACACGCCTCTCGGTGGCGAGCACATGGAAATACTCGACGAGTATCGCGAGTTGATCGGACGCCTCGCCGAACCGCTCAAGCAGGACGCCGCCGCGCTCACTCCTGCGCCAGGCGCGTACTCGCCATTCGGCATCTCCTACGGCTTCGCCGCGGATTTGCTTTCGAACATGGCGTTAGAGACGCAGGTCTCGCAGTCGCCGTCGAGTTTGAGTTTCGAGGACACGTTCGCCAGCCGCGGCTCTCTCGAAGACAAACTCCTGCGCGCGAAAGTGTGGTCGGAGCTACCAACACTGCCGGGTGAGCGCGATCATTTTTCTCATTCCGCCGAATTTGCCGCCCAGACTTTCGCACGCTTGATCGCCGCCCTCGACGCGCGCGCTCAGCAAAAGTCCAAACTCAACGCCTCGAATCATCCCGACTCACATATCTACGTCATGGCCGAATCCGAGTCAGCCGAAGCGCCGTCGTCCGGCGTTGTCGCCCACGCCGACGAATATTGCTATGCATCAGACTTAAATCGCACGCTCTCCGGCTCGATCACGTCCGTCCCGGCGAATCAAATGCTGATCGACCGCAACGAGGGCCGCTATCTCGCCAGCGCCGAGTCCACCGGTGAATGGTTTGCCGTCTCGAAAGTCATCCTCACGCTCTTCACAGCGCAGGGCAGGGACGCGCAAATTTCAGGCGTCCCGCCGGAGGTGATCGAAATATTGCGTCTCACTTGCCCGGGGCTCGTGGTGTTACTCACGGCCGCTGACGCCGCGCATCGCTCTAGCATCGCTGCGCCGCCTCCCGCATAATGGCTCGCGATGCGGGACTCGCTCGAATATGCCGCCGCCTGGGCCGGACTGAAATTTCTGAACATCCTTCCGCGGCCCGCGGCGCGTTTCGTTGGAGCGTCGTCTGCCGCCGTCGCCTACTTTCTGCGCCCTCCGCTTCGCCGCGCCGCGCTGTTCAATTTGCAACTCGCTTTTCCCCAATGGACTGACGACGAGCGCCAGCGCGCCGTGCGCAGCATGATCCGGCAGATCGGTTGGATGGCCGGCGAGTTCTCTCAATTTCCAAAATACACGCGCGCGAATATCGAGCGCGTTGTGGTGCTTGACGGCTTCGAGAATTTTGACGAGGCGCGCCGTCGCGGCAAGGGCGTGCTGTTCCTCACCGGGCACATGAGCGCGTGGGAACTTGCGCCTTTCGCGCAGGCGCTCTATGGCAACCCGCTGCATTTTCTGGTGCGACCGATCGCCAATCAGCGCGTCGATGCGCTCATCAATCGCTATCGCTGCCTTTCCGGCAATCAGCCCATCGAGAAGAATCGCTCGGCTCGCGCCATCCTTCGCGTGCTCGCGGACGGCGGCACGGTCGGCGTTCTTTCCGATCACAACACGTCGCTCGAGGAGGGCGTCTTCGTCGATTTCTTCGGCATCCCGGCATCCACCACGTCGGGGCTGGCCCGGCTCGCGCTGCGCACGGACGCGGCGGTCGTCCCCGGCTTCCTCTCCTGGGACGGCGATCTGCGTAAGTATCGGCTGCGCTTCGAGCCCGCCGTCGAGCTCTCGCGCACCTCTGACGAGCAAGCCGACGTTCGCGAAAACACGCAGCGATTCACCCGCGTGATTGAGGATTACGTTCGTGCGCATCCCGATCAGTGGCTGTGGGTTCACAAGCGATGGAAGACGCGGCCGCCGGGCGAACGGCCTATTTATTCGACGGATTGAAACGGGCTCGCGCCGGAAGTCCTGAGCCCGCAATCAGAGTTCTGACCCAGTGTCGACGGCCGTTGCGTTCTCGCTGGTTCGATTGGAGGCGCGAGGGCGTGGTTGCCGCTGGCGCGTTGGGAGCTCGTCGGAGCGCAGGCGAATCGCCTACGCCACAAAGGCGCGGCTTCGGTTTGAATGCTTCATCCGCTGGCTATGCACCGCAATCGCCCCGAGCGCTGATAAGATCGACCGGCGATTCCAGAATAGAGGGTGATCATGACAAAGACTGCGGGTGAGCTGGCTGAATACCTGGGAGCAAATCTAACCGGAGACGCCAACGCCTCGATCTCCGGCGTGGCGAATCCTGAGGATGCCTCGGCGGAGGATTTGATCTACGCCGACTCGGCGCGGCAGCTCGCGCGCGTTGCGAACTCGCGCGCCGTCTGTGTCATCGCTCATGCCGGGCCTCGTCCGGCGGGTAAGACTCTGATCGACGTTGCCAATCCCAAGCTCGCGTTTGCTAAGGCTGCGGCGTGGCTCTTGCCTCCTCAGAAGCCGAAGGCGGACATCCACCCGACGGCCGTGATCGCATCCAACGCCAAAATTGCCAAATCGGTCGCGATTGGGGCCTACGTCGTGATCGAAGAGGGCGTTCAGGTCGGCGAAGGGAGCTGGATTGAGCCATTCTGCTTCGTAGGCAAAGAAAGTCGCATCGGGTCGAGCTGCCGTTTGCATCCGCACGTTACTCTCTACGCCGGCTCGGTGCTGCGCGACCGGGTGGAACTCCACAGCGGAACGGTAATTGGCGGGGACGGCTTTGGCTACGTCTTCGGCGAAGGCCGCCAATGGAAGTTTCCGCAGAAGGGAACCGTGGTGATCGAAGACGATGTGGAGGTCGGCTGCAATACGGCGATCGACCGTGGCTCGCTGGGCGTCACTCGCATCGGCCCCGACACCAAGATCGACAATCTGGTCCAGGTCGCCCACAACGTCCAGATTGGCGAACATTCGATTATCGTTTCCCAGGTGGGCATATCGGGCAGCACCAAAATAGGCAAAGGTGTGGTCGTCGCGGGGCAGGCGGGTTTCGGCGACCACGCGGTGGTCGAGGACAACGCCGTGATCGGCGGCCAAGCGGGAATTTTGCCGGGCAAGGTGATCCGCAGCGGACAGGTCGTGTGGGGAACGCCGTCGCGCCCCTTGGAAAAGTTCAAGGAGCAGCACGCCTGGTTCGCCCGGTTGCCGGAACTCGCGCGGCGGCTCCGCGCCTTGGAGCAGAAAGCTGATAAATCTCGTCAACCGGAGTAGGCAGCCGTTCGACGGTAGGCGAGCATCGAAGCACGATCGGCAAGGTAGGGGAAGGGTGGCTTTTGCTGGGCATTTTATGGTTGACCCCTCCCGGTCGACGGCCGATAATATATGCATAACCCGTAAGTCACTGGAATTTATAGGGATCGAGGCGAAACTGGCCTCTGCTTGAGTTGGTTTTGGGTTCACTGGGGGAATCGGAATGCCGGAGTCTACACTCAGAGCCGATGCCGCGACGGGCAGTACGGTCGCCGCGTTTGGTTCCGCGCCAGCCCGCGAGCGTCATTCTCGCATTGAGGAGGCTATCGAGCGCGGCGTGCGCTGGCTCCTTTCGGCACAGTCCCAGGAAGGGTATTGGTGGGGCGAGCTGGAAGCCGACACAACCCTCGAATCGGATTACATCTCCTATCTGCACGTTCTCGGCAAGCTCGACTCCGACAAGACCCAGAAACTCGCCAACTATATACGCGCCCGCCAGCAGCCTGATGGAGGCTGGGGCCTCTTTCCCGGCGCTCCGGCCGAGCTGAACGCCACTGTGAAGGCCTACACCGGTCTGCGGCTCGCGGGGGACTCGCCCGCCGCACCGCACATGCAGCGCGCGGCAGCCAAGGCACGCGAACTCGGCGGCGTCGAAGCGACGAATTCGTATGTTCGCTTCTATCTGGCCATGTTTGGCGCGATCGACTGGAGCTTTGCGCCCGCGATTGCGCCGGAGCTGATGTTGGTGCCGCGGTGGCTGCCCTTTAACCTCTACGAAATGTCGTCGTGGACGCGCGCGATTGTGGTCCCGATGACGATTCTTTATGCGCTGAAGCCCTCGTGGTCGTTTCCAGAGAATTTTTCGGTGCAGGAGCTTTTCAAGACTCCGGACGCGCAGCCGCCTTCGCTTACATGGAATAAATCGGAGATCTCGTGGCGGAATGCGTTTATCGCGCTGGACCGGATGCTGAAGGCTTACGAGCGATCGCCGTGGAAACCCTTCCGCAAGACGGCGCTGAAGCGCGCGAACAAATGGATGATGGAGCGATTGGAGCGCAGCGAAGGTCTGGCGACGATCTATCCCTCGATGATGAATTCGGTTTACGCCATGCTGGCGCAGGGAAGCGATCAGACGGACCCGGTGGTTTCGCGCGAAATTGATTTCCTGCAGCGCTATGAGATTGAAGACGAGCAGACTCTTCGCGTTCAACCGTGCATTTCGCCCGTGTGGGACACCGCGATTGCCCTGGTGTCGCTGGAAGAGGCGGGGCTCGACCCGGCGCACCCGGCATTGGTGAACGCGGCACGCTGGCTGGTGGAAAATCAGGTGCTCAGCGGAGGCGATTGGCAGGCCAAGAATCGCAAAGGCGCTCCGGGCGGCTGGGCTTTCGAGTTTCGCAATGATTTTTATCCCGACGTGGACGACACGGCTTTCGTGCTGATGGCTTTGGGTCGCGTGGCGCTACCCGAAGAGGAACGCCTGCGCGGATCGATTCGCCGCGGCATCGATTGGCTGCTAAGCATGCAGAATCGCGACGGCGGCTGGGGCGCGTTCGATCACGAAAACAATATTCAGTTCCTGAATCACATTCCGTTTGCCGACCACAACGCGATGCTCGATCCTTCGACCGCGGACGTCACCGCGCGCGTGATCGAATGTCTGGGCCAGATGGGTTGGCCGGCGACGCATCCGGTGGTGCTGGAGGCGCGCGCGTTTCTCCGCCGCGACCAGTGCTCGGATGGATCGTGGTTTGGCCGCTGGGGCGTGAATTACGTTTACGGCACGAGCGGCGTGTTGCGCGCGCTGGAGAATTTCGGTTTGCATAAAGAAAACGACTCCAAACGCGCGGCCAACTGGCTGCGTGCCGTGCAGAACGAGGACGGAGGATTTGGCGAGACACCAGCGTCTTACGACGATCCTGCGCTGAAGGGGACCGGCCCGAGCACCGCATCGCAGACGGCTTGGGGGCTGATCGGATTGCTTGCGGTGACCACTCCGAATGATCCGGCCGTGGAACGCGCCGTTGCCTGGCTCGCTTCGAAGCAGAATACGGACGGAAGCTGGGACGAGAGCGAGTTCACCGGCACGGGCTTTCCGCGCGTCTTCTATCTGAAGTATCACCTCTATCGCAATTCGTTTCCGCTCTACGCCCTGGCGCGCTACGACAACATGTGCAAAGGCCGCGAAAGGTTTTTGGCTGTGCGCCTTCCCGCGAGCGAGTTCGCGCGCCGAAACGGATCTCACGTCTAGCGAATGCGAGTTTCTCCGCGCCTGCCAAACGGGACTTTCTTAACGCCATGAATGTTCTTGTGACGGGTGCGACCGGGTTCGTGGGCAGCCACGTGGCTCGGCAACTCGTCGGCGCGGGACACACGGTCCGCGTGCTTGTGCGCAGCGGCAGCAATCCTCTCCTGCTGGAAGGCCTTCCCGTTGAACGCTGTGTAGGTGATCTCCGCGATATTCTTTCGCTCGGCAATGCGATGAAGGGCGTGCGGCGCGTGTTCCACGTGGCCGCCGATTACCGGCTGTGGTCGCGCAATCCCGAGGAGATCTACCAGAGCAATGTGGAGGGGACGCGCAGCCTTTTTGAAGTGGCGCGGCAGAGTGGAGTGGAGCGCGTCGTTTATACGAGCACAGTGGCTACGATCATCACGGCCGGCGCAAACGGCACGCTTCCCAACGAAGATACTCACGCGACGTTGGCGCAGATGGTGGGGCATTACAAGCGCTCGAAATTTATGGCGGAGATGGAAGCGATCAAGGCGGCTGCCGACGGATTGCCGGTGGTGATCGTGAATCCGACCACACCGGTTGGACCGGGGGACTGGAAGCCGACGCCGACCGGGCGAATCATCGTGGATTTCTTGAACGGAAAAATGCCCGCGTATGTGGATACGGGCCTGAACGTCGCGGCGGTGGAAGATATCGCGGCGGGGCATCTGCTTGCGGCGGAAAAGGGACGCGTGGGCGAGCGTTATCTGCTGGGCGCGCGGAATATGACGCTGAAGGAAATTCTCGATGCGCTGGCGGCGATTACGGGACGGCCTGCTCCGTGCGTTCGATTGCCGCACGCCGTGGCCATCGCGGCTGCGCACGCCAGCGAATTCTATGCGCGCTTCACCGGGCGCGAGCCGCAGATACCGCTGGAGGGCGCGAAGATGTCGCGCTATCGCATGTTTGTGGCGAGCGACAAAGCCGCGCGGGAATTGGGGTATGCTCCGGGGCCGGTCGAGCCTGCGTTTGAGCGCGCTGTGCGCTGGTACGGAGAACATGGATACGTTGGGCGACGCGCGAAATCCCCGGCCCGGGCCGCGTGATGCCATGAATATCCTGGTGACATACGCGGTCGATCCGGAATTCGCTCCGTGGCAGAAGCTGCGGAAGTTTCAGAAAATTGCGGCCGGTGAGTTTGCGATCCAGCGGACTGAAATCGGCGGCGCTACGGTCGATCTTATTGTGAGCGGGATGGGACCGGAGCGCGCTGCTCGGGCGATGGCAGCGGCTGCGTCGCGGGATTATGCTGCGTGCATCGCGTCAGGGTTTGCGGGCGCGTTGACGCCAGCGCTTGACGTGAGCGAGGTGGTTGCAGCGAAGTTTGCGCGGCAAGCCGGCAGCGAAGCGAGCGTGCCGGCTGATACTGCGCTTCTCGCACAGGCTGTCTCCGCCGGGGCGAAGAGCATTGAGGCTCTTGTCTCGTCTGAACGGGTTGCTACGAACGCTGCCGAGAAAGCGGCGCTGGCTACTTCGGGCGACGCGGTGGACATGGAGAGCTTTACTGTGCTGACTGCGGCGCGGGAGCGCGGAATTCCGGGCGTGGCGATTCGCGTGATTTCCGACCGGCACGATCAAGCGATACCGGTGGACTTGAGCAAGGCGGTAGACGAGCACGGCCAAGTATCGATCGGAGCGGTGCTGCGGATGGTCGCGGGCAATCCGTCGCAAATTTCCGGGCTGATGCGCCTGGGGCGCGAAAGTAAGGCGGCGGCGGAAGTTCTCGCGCGATTCCTCGATTCGTTCGTCGAAGGCCTGGCGAGTGCGGCCGTTTCTTCTAACTCGGTCCCGATTGCAGGGGCGGCGCGCCGCGGAGCCTAGAGCCTCTTGTGCAGGTGCGAAACTCGCTGTTTGCAAAGCGCGGGAAGCGCACTAAGATGAGGAAGTAGGCTTCGAAGGTGGCAGTTTTATTTCGTAGGTGACGGTTTATAGAAGCGATTCGCGGATTCGATTGGCTGCAATTTATATTGGGGTATAATCGGTTTTACATAGCGCACCATCATAGAAACAGGGGCAACCGGTAGTCACGATTTCTCGCAGCGCATTTTTTTAATAGTCCATTCATTTGTTGTCATACGGTATGAGTCATCTTACGGCACAGCTAGATAGCGCCGATCCTCGCGGTGGCGGCTCGGGACACATGCGCGCGGGCGTTTACCGCGGCAAGGGCCGGGTTGTGGTCGAAACCGTGCCAATTCCCGAGATAGGCGAAGGCGAAGTCCTCTTCCGCGTAGCCGCCTGCGGGATTTGCGGAACGGACATCAAGAAGATCCACTATGGATTTGTCCCCCCGCCGCAGATTCTGGGGCATGAACTGGCGGGGACGGTAGTTTCCGTTGGCCGCGGCGTCACGAAATTCAAACCGGGCGACCGCGTTGTCAGCTTCCATCACATTCCCTGCAGCGCTTGCTTTTATTGCGAGCGGAAACTTTTTTCCCAGTGTTCAACGTTTAAGAAGACCGGGCTGACGGCTGGGTTTGATCCCAATGGCGGCGGCTTCGCGGAATATGTGCGGGCCATGCCGTGGATTGTGCAGCGGGGAATGATTCCCGTGCCGGATGGCGTGACGTTTGAGGAAGCCACGTTCGTAGAGCCCGTGAATACGTGCTTGCGCGCGGTGCGCAAGGCGCGTGTGGCTCCCGGCGAGACGGCCATGGTGATCGGGCAGGGACCGATCGGCATGCTGCTGATGCTGCTGGCGAAATACGAGGGCGCGCAGGTCTTCGCGAGCGATCCGATGGCGACGCGGCGCGCGGCGAGCAAGCAGTTTGGCGCGATCGAGTGCTTCGATCCGAAGACTGTGAATTTGCGCGATGAGATGTTGAAGCGCACGGAGAATCGCGGCGCGGACGTGGTGCTGCTGGCGGCGCCGCACCCGTCACTCGTGGAAGAGGCGCTTTCGATCCTGCGGCCCGGCGGGCGCGTGCTGCTTTTCGCGCATAACGATCCGGTGCTGCGGCTGGAATTTCAGGCGTCGGCGGTGGGCATCGAGGAAAAGGAAATTTTGGGCGCGTACAGCGCGTCGGTGGACGATCAGGCGGAATCGGCCGAGATCGTGTTTGGGCGCAAGCTTCCGTTGCGCGAGCTGATCTCGCATCGCTTTCCTCTGGAACGGATCGCGGAGGCGCTGGAACTGGCGGCGCGTCCAACGGAAAATACACTCAAAGTGGTGATCGCACACCAATGAGCATGAAGGCACCTGTGAAGACGATTGAAGAGACGCTGCAGACTGCGGCGCCGACCGGGTTCATGACGGCGGCCGTACTGCACGGGCGCGAAGATGTGCGTATTGAGCGCGTCTCCGTGCCGCAGATCGCCGAGGATGAGGTGCTGGTGCGCGTTGGCGTGGCGCTGACCGACGGGACGGATTTGAAAGTTTGGAAGCAGGGATCGCACGCGCGGATGATCCGTCCGCCGGCGCTTTTCGGGCATGAGCTGGCGGGAACTATTGCTGCGATAGGCTCGGCGGTGCCGGAAGGCGTGAGCGTGGGGCAGCGCGTGGTGCCTGCGAATTCCGCTCCGTGCGAGAAGTGCTTCTATTGCCGGAAGGATTTGCCGAACCTCTGCGAGGATCTGTTGTTCAACAATGGCGCCTACGCCGAGTACATTCGCATTCCGGGACGAATCGTTCGCGAAAACATGCTGGAGATTCCAGACCACGTTTCCTTCGAAGACGCCGCCTTAGCCGAGCCGTTGGCCTGCGTGCTGCGCGGGATTCACGAGACGGGAATTCACGCCGGCGATACGGTGGCCGTGATCGGATGCGGGCCGATCGGGCTGAAATTTATCGGAATTCTCTCCCAGCGCAAGGCGCGCGTGATCGCGGTCGGAAAGCGGGCGAGCCAGATGGCCGCGGCGCGGCGGATGGGCGCGTTACATGTGCTGGACGCCGCCGAGATTGTGAATCCGATAGAGTCCGTGCGCGCGCTGACGGAAGCCGGGCGCGGCACGGATGCCGTGATCGAAGCCGCGGGCCAACCCACCACGTGGGAATGGGCGCTGCAAATGGTGCGCAAGGGCGGCACGGTGAATTGGTTCGCCGGTCCCGCCAAGGGCTCCGAAGTGAAGATCGATCCGGTGGCGCTGCACTATTCCGAAATCAGCGTGAAGTCGACATTTCATCACACGCCGCGGTTCATGCGCGAAGCGCTGGATGCGATCGCGCGCGGCGAAATCCGCGCGGCAGATTTGATCACGGGCACGGCGCCGCTCGCCGATCTGCCCAGCGTGTTTCAGAAGATGAAAGACCGCAGCGGCCAGTTGAAGACGGCAATCATCCCCTAAGGCCGCGCTCGTCGGACGAGAATGCTTTCCACGCCGGAACTCGAAATCGCCAAAGGTCTGCCGCGCGAAGGCTGTAGCGCCGAAGAGGCGCAGCGTTATACTCGCTGGCTCGCCACGCACCATTACGAAAACTTCAACGTGGTCTCCTGGCTGCTGCCGCGGCATCTGCATCAGGATTTTTACAATGTGTATGCGTATTGTCGCTGGTCGGATGATTTGGGCGATGAGGTTGCCGATCCTGCGCGGGCGCTGAAGCTGCTGGACGCCTGGGAAGAGGAGTTGCGGTCAATCTACTCGGGCGGCGCGGGGCCGGCGCATCCGGTCTTGATTGCGTTGCGCGAGACGATTCGCGCGAAAGATATTCCCGTCGAACCGTTTGCGGACCTGCTGCGCGCTTTTCGCCAGGACCAGACGGTACATCGGTACGCCACCTGGGAAGGCGTCTACGATTATTGCGTTTACTCGGCGAATCCGGTGGGACGCCTGGTGCTCTATCTCTGCGGCCATCGCGATGAGGAGCGGCAAAGGCTGTCGGACTCGACGTGCACGGCTTTGCAGCTGGCGAATTTCTGGCAGGATGTTTCGGTCGACTTGGACAAAGGGCGCATTTATATCCCCGCGGACGAGCTTGCAGCGCACGGGCTTTCCGAGGGCGATATTGTGGAGCGCCGTTTCGACGAGCGGTATGTGGCGCTGATGAAGACGCTGATTGCACGCACGCGCGAGTTGTTCGCTACGGGAATGCCGCTGGCGGCGCGTGTGGACGAAAGTCTGCGCGTGGATATCGAGCTTTTCAGCCGAGGCGGATTGGCGATTCTGGATGCGATCGAGCAATCGGGATATAACACGTTGCAGCGGCGGCCGGCGCTATCGAAAGCGACGAAGTTGAAGCTTGTCGGGCGCGCTCTTAGCGGAAAAATATTTGGATCGTCGTCGAAGGATTCAGCGCGAAATGGCGGAGCGAGCGCCGCGACGGCGCCTATAAGCCTGGAAGCGAAGGTTGAAGGTCGGGAAATTCAAAGCTCGGACTCACGCGAACAGATTGCGGGTTCGTATGCGGAATGCAACCGGATTGCGCGGGCTTCGAAGAGCAGCTTCTATCTCGCGTTTTTCGGATTGCCGAAGCCGAAGCGAAATGCGCTTTGCGCGCTCTATGCGTTCATGCGGCTGGTTGACGATGTGTCAGACGAGCCGGGCGGACTGGACGCGAAACGGGCCGGGCTGGCTCGTTGGCGCGTGCTGCTCGATGAAGCGGTGGCGGGACGCACCGGCGCGCATCCGGTGCTGCCCGCGCTGGCGGACACGATCTCGCGTTACCAGATGCCGTCCCGGTACTTCCATGACCTGATCCTGGGTGCGGAAATGGACTTGACAGTAAAGTCTTACGCGACTTTCGACAGGCTTTCGGAGTATTGTTATCGTGTGGCAGGGACGGTGGGCCTTACCTGCCTGCACGTTTTTGAGTTTCGCGACCCGCACGCGCCCGATCTTGCCGAACGCTTGGGACTTGCGTTCCAATTGACGAACATCCTTCGTGATGTCCGCAGCGACCTCGATATGGGCCGTGTGTACCTGCCTGAAGAGGATCTCGCGAGATTCGGTTGCCGCGTGGAAGATTTGCGGGGCCCGGTGACGCCGGCGCTTCGAGAGCTGCTCGAATTTGAGGCAGCACGCGCGTGGCAACTCTACGAAGAAGGCGCGCCGCTGGTAGGCATGGTGAATGCGGACAGCCGCGCAACGCTCTGGGCTTTGGTTCGCACCTACAGCACGCTTCTGGCGCGAATCGAAGAGGATGGGTTCGACGTTTTCTCGTCGCGAATTTCGCTCTCTAACGCGGAAAAAATTCAATATCTCGTTACGGCGGGGATGAGTGGCTGGTGGAAAAGGGATGCCCTCGCAAAGCGTTCTGGTGATCGGCGGCGGACTGGCCGGGATGTCGTGCGCCGTCGCGCTGGCTGAAGCCGGTATCCGCGTCCGGCTTTTCGAAAAGAAGCCGCATCTTGGGGGAAGGGCCACTTCTTACACGCTGCCGGACGGCAGCGAAGTGGACAATTGCCAGCACCTGACGTTGGGCTGCTGCACAAATCTTGCCGATTTTTTTCGTCGAGTAGGCGCCGAGAAAAAAATTCGCATGTACGACCGGATGTATCTGATGGACCGTCATGGCTCGCGCGGCACGATGAAGTCTGGTGTGTTGCCGCCGCCGCTGCACATGGCGCCCTCGATGATGTTTTTCGGTGCGCTCTCGACGGCCGATAAGCGCGGCATCGCCAAAGCTCTGATGACAATTGCGCGGGCGGGCGGCTCGCCATCCGGCATCGAGGGAATCACGATGCTCGAATGGCTGCAGCGCATGAAGCAGACAACCGGCGCCATTCAGCGCTTTTGGCGGGTTGTCCTGGTGAGTGCACTCGACGAGGAACTTGACCGGGCCGAGGCGCGATACGGAATCGATGTTTTCTGGAAGACGTTCCTGGCGAATCGCCGAGGATCTTTGATCGGGCTGCCGTCTGTGCCGCTGGCGGAGCTTTACCGAGGGTGCGCCGACGCGATCGTGCGGCAGGGTGGGGAAGTGAAGATGCGCAGCGGAATTCGCGAGATTCGGGTGCGGGATAATCGCTTCGCCGGCGCGGCCTTCGAAGATGGTTCGGAAGTGGAAGCCGATGCTTGCGTGGCGGCGGTGCCTTACGACGCGCTGCCGGAGATGCTTCCCGCGACGATGTCCGAAACAGGCGGGCCACTCGCCGGTTTGCGGGAGCTTCGTACGTCACCAATCACGAGCGTGCATTTCTGGTACGACCGGCCGGTGATGGACAAGCCCTATCTGGCGCTGATGGATTACACGACGCAATGGATTTTCAACAAAACGCTTTTGTACGCGCCGGCTGGGCGAAATGGCGACGGGCCGCATCCGCAGGACGATAGGCGCCAGTACCTTCAAATTGTGATCAGCGCGTCTTACGACCTGGTGGCGAAGTCGCGGCAGGAGATCATCGATTTGTGCCGTGCGGAACTGGCGGAGATCCTGCCGGCCACGCGAACCGCGATGCTGCTCAAATCGACGGTGATCAAGGAAGTTCACGCCACGTTTTCGCCTGCGCCAGGTGTGGACAAATGGCGACCCCAGCAGACGTCAGGCGTTGAGAATCTGTATTTTGCGGGCGACTTTACGCGCACAGGCTGGCCCTCGACGATGGAAGGCGCGGTGCGCAGCGGTTACTTGGCCGCCGAAGCGGTGCTGGCGGGTTTTGGACAGCCGCGAAAATTTCTTCAGCCCGATCTTCCGCTCGAGGGATTGTCGAAGCGTTGGGCTGAGCGGAGCGCGAAGGGTTAGTCGATTGCGGCGCTCCAGGCATTGAAGGGGGAAGTTTCCCCAGGAGGTTCATCCATGGACCGGAAGTACAAACAGAGGGGTTACGAAGACCGCGACTCGCGGGATTCGCGCGAGAAGAAGAGAGAGCGGACCGATCGTCCGCCCGAGCCGCGTCCGAAGCAGGACATGCTCGGTCCGCGAACGCCGCGCATGGTCGGTACGGTGACGCGCGCACGATGCTCGAGCTGCGGCGCGGCCCTTGCGCCGGGCTTCGATCCGAACAATGAATGCCCGCGCTGCCACGCGGCGATGCACAGCTGCAAGCAGTGCGTTCATTTTGATACGGGCAAGCAGTTTGAGTGCACGCAGCCGATCCACGAGCGCATCACGAAGAAAGACGCGAAGAACAACTGCACGTTTTTCGAGCTTCGCATGACGGTGGAAAAGGATACGTCGCCGGTCACCTATGCGACCAACGCGCCCGCTGCGCCGGCCGTCTCGCCATCGCGGCCGAATGACGCCCGCAAGGCTTTTGAGGACCTCTTTAAGAAGTAGCCGAAGTAACCACTCCGAGAAATCCACCCGCGCGGAATCTGCGCAGACTTCGCCTTACTTAAATAGTTTCGCGTCAATTTTGGCTAGAATAGTTGCATGCCCGGGCCTGTTGGCGAACTGCGGAAGGCGATTCGAGCCGGTAGCGTGACGCCACGGGACTTGGCCGCTGATGCCCTCGCTCACGCGAACAGTAATTTGGGGAAGAACGTCTACCTCGCAATTGACCCGGAGAAAGTGCTGCGCGAAGCAGAGGCGCTTCCTTCGCGTTTTTCGGGCGCAGCGTTGCCGCCGCTCTACGGATTGCCGGTTTCTCTGAAAGACTGCTTCGATCTTCAAGGATTTCGCACCTCATGCGGCTCGCGCTTTTATGCGGAGCGAAACGGCATCGCGCAGCAGGATTCGGCTGTTGCGTCGAGACTCCGTGCGGAAGGCGCTGTGATCGTTGGCAAGACGCACCTCCATCCGCTGGCTTACGGAATTACCGGCGAAAATCCCGACTATGGCGATGGCGCTCAGCCGCGCGACGCCAAGCGTCTTACTGGCGGATCATCGAGCGGCGCGGCGGCAAGCGTGCAGGAAGGATCGGCTGTCGCCGCGATCGGCACGGACACCGGCGGTTCGATCCGCGCACCGGCGGCGCTTTGCGGCCTGGCGGGCTATCGCGCGTCGATCGATCTGGCGCAGGAGCGGGGGCTGTGGCGCGGCTGCGTTCATCTGGCGCAATCGTTCGATACGCTCGGCTGGATTTTTCGCGATCTGCGCGATGGTCCTCTTCTGGCCGAGGCGCTTTTCGGGTTGAGCGTGGAGCGATTTTCCGCCAAGCCGCTGCGGATCGGAAGCGTCAGCAAAGCGTTCCTGCAAGGCTGCGACCTTGCGGTGCTCGATGTGTTCGCTCGATGGCAGGACCGGCTGATTCGCGCGGGAGCGGAGATCGTCTCTTTCGACGCTGCTTACTGGGACGAAGCCCTCGATATTTTCGCGCCGATTCAAGCTCACGAAGCCGCGGCGATTCACACGGCGCGAACCGGCGGAGACTTCTCGCACTTCGAGCCGCAGATTGCCGAGCGCCTCGCATGGGGCGCGTCCCTTGACGTAGCGGAAGTAAAGGGCTGGCGGCGAAAGCACGCCGAGTTTCGTGAGAAGGTGGACGCGCTCTTAAGCGAGTTCGATTTTGTGATTGCGCCCTGCGGCCCGGTCGACCGACTCACCGTGGGGGCGGATAATTCCCAGGCTCGCCGCAGAATTTTGCGCTATACCGTGCCGATGAGCCTCGCCGGAGAGCCGGTCGTCACTCTGCCGGACACGTCAGGCGCAGGCGTGCAAATGGCCGCCGCGCGAGGCAGTGATGCCCGCCTGCTCGCCTTTGCCGCGCACCTGGGTGCATAACAAGCAATTCCGGCTGATTTGCTATCTTGTGTGCAACCCACGCGCCGGGGTAAACATCATCCATACAGAATGCTTCACTTGGGGTGGTGAGATGCGGAAAGTACTTTTCCCGTGTTTTCTGGCTATTCTTTGCTGCGCCAAAATTGTCGCCCAGACAAATTCTCCGACTCCGAATCTGATTTCGCCTCCGCCGCCCATCGAAGGAACGGCTTCGTTAGCGCCGTCAAGCGAACTTCACTACAAATATTATTTCGATCACAACGCGCTGAGCGACGGTGTGGAAGTGGGCGGGAGCGTCTTTGCGATCACAGATTCAGGAAATCTGATCCGCTTTGATGCGAAGACGCTGGAGATGACCGGGCGGGCGGTCGTCCCCGGAATGGCGAAAGCGATTTCCGCAGATGAGGGAGGTGTGCTGGTGGGCACGCGGTCCGGCGATATTCTCGCCGTCGACGGCGCCACTTTGGCGCAGAAGGAGGTGGCGGAACTGCACGGGGAGATCATTTGGCTGGCGCGCAAACGCGGAACAGCACGAACGACAAGTGGAATCGTCGCGGTCGTGGCGCCCTACGCCGCGAATGTCGTTTGGCCGGGCGAGACCGACAATCATCTGCAAACCAGGCTCAAATCGATTGACGCAGGCAGATTCGAAGCCGCTTTATTCGAAGGCGGGAAGCAGCGGGAATACCGAATCGCGGAAGACAAGAAGCAGGTTACGCATCCGGATACGTTCCTGTTGGACGCACAAGGAAAGCTATGGATGGGCACGAACGGCGGAGAGTTCGGCGGCGGTGTGTTGCGGCTCGATCTGAACACGGGAACGGTCCGCAAGGTGGATGCGGGTTCTGACGTGCTGGGGTTTCTACAGACGCCGGACGGCGCGACGTTTGCGTACGGCGGCGTTTCGCATATGGGAGGGAACTCCGGATTCATCGCCCGTGCGGATAACGAAAAGCTGACGGCGCTTCGCAATTTCGAACACAACGATTGGCAAACCGCGGAACAGGACAAGGAACGCTCGCCGGACAACATGCCGCAGGGGCCAGTTGACCGCGTGCTTGAGGACCGCGAAGGCGGCGGATTTTGGGTGCTGTCCGGCCAAGGCCTTTTCCACTGTGACCGAGGCTTCGCGTCGTGGACCAAGACGCTTGACATCGGCGGCCGATGGATCGGCGGGCGAGCTCTTTCCGCGATGGCGGATACGCCGACTGTGAACAGTTTGTTGATGAGCGGATCGGAATCGGGAGAAATGATCGCCGTCATGGGGCGCGACGGGCTGGCGCGAATAAGCACCGACGGCATCGAACGGCACGAATTCGCTGGTCAGCTTGAATCTACGATCGTGGATATTTGGGGCACGTCGATTGGAACGCTCTTTTTATCGGATTCATCGTTCGAATTGACCGATTGGCGGCGGAGCGGCGACTCCTGGTCCAGTTTGACGTTGGTGCCCTCGCGTCCGCCCGCTGATTCGGACGAACGCTGGGATTTCGGTATTCCGATCGCGGACGACTCCACTGGACTAATTGCTTTTGCGGGATCGGGGGCGTTTCCGGGGGAGCACGATCTGATCCGGGTAAAGGCCGAGGGACAAACAGAGGTGCTCGACATGTGGAAGGACATGAGCACAAAGTTTGATACCGAATTCCTACCGAGCGACGACGGAAAACTGATCGATTACTATGGCGACGCGTCTGACAGCGGAACTGATAGTCTTCGTCTGCGCGATGGAGGGGTCTGGAGCAGCATCGGCCACGGGAACATTCCCGATGGTGCAGAAACGCTTCGGGGGGAGGCTGGGAGACGAACGCTTTACTTAGGACGGAACAAGGACGCTCAATATTTCGCTGACATGGCCTTGGGTGACATTTTCCAATTGACCGAAGGTCCATCTGGAAAATTTCAGCTGACGACGGCCAAGTACGGCGTAAGACAAGCACCGCGATACATCTTCGACGTTAGTCCAGATCGGGATGGATGGTTCCTGCTTGCAGCAGCAGAGGATGGGCTGATGGAATTCCGTGCGGTGGACGGGCGTTCCAGGCTTATTCCGTCTCCGCCCCCGGGCGACACGATCGTTGCTTTGTGCCGTGACGGCGGAGGCAGGCTTTGGGCTGCCGGTCAGCGCCTTTACCTGTCGTCGAACGAAGGGAAGATGTGGGACCGGATCGACCTGCCGATGATGTCTGGAACGTTCGCAACCCGGGTCCGACCCGATCCGCAGAATGCGCGCGGAGTGATCCTCGCCGTGCAGGACCGTGGTGTCGTTTTTCTCAGCTGGTAACAAATAAAAAGGGCGGCAGAGGTATCTGCCGCCCGGGAACTTGAAACACAATGATGTCGAGTTATTCGACGGGTGCTGGCGCCGTTTCCGGCATTTGAAGCTTCGCCTTTGCAAGCGCCCGAGCGATGTTTACTTCGACGGCCTGCTCGGAAGTATTGCGGACGGTGGCGAGTTCGCTGATGAGGAGGTGCTTGGCCCGGTCGAGCATTTTCTTTTCGCGGAAGGAAAGCGGCTTTGTGCGGCTCAACGCTACGAGGCCCTTCAACACCGCAGCCACTTCCATCAATGACCCGGTGCGCATCTTGTCCGAGTTTTCTTTGAACCGGTGCTTCCAGTCGTGATGTGAGTCGGAGCGGCCGCGTTCGAGGTAGGAGAGGACTGCTTCAGCTTGGTTGGAGCGAATTACAGGACGGAGGCCGACGGTGCCGATATTCGACTGAGGAACCATCACTTTCAAACCACTCGCTACAATCTTACACATGTAGAAGCGTTCTGACTTTCCGTTCACATAGCCAAAACTGATCTGTTCGATCATTCCTACGCCATGGTTCGGATAGACAACCTTTTCGCCTAACTTAAAGTCCATAGGGTTTATCCCCTCCCCGACATGTTTCAATATTAGGCACAACGCGTGATAAGCGTCAAGTTATTCCACGGTTCAGCTCAAGCAGAAATTTTGCGTAAGTCTATGTTTTTTCGGGGGATTGGCACGCCAATTGCCCTATACTTGTGCATGTGTTGATCCTCTCGCTGGATACTTCTTCTTCGGCCGGAAGCATCGCCGTGCTGCGCGATGACCGGCTACTCGCCGTAGTTTCAACGACTACCGAGGAAAACTACTCTTCGCGTATCTTTCGCCAGTTGGAGTTTCTGCTTGGCGAAGTCTCCCTTACTTTGGTCCGCTTCGACGTATTCGCCGTCAGCTCTGGGCCGGGATCGTTTACCGGCGTGCGCGTTGGCCTGACGAGCGCCAAGGCCTGGGCCGAAGCATTCGGGAGGCCAATTGTGGCCGTCGGGGCAATGGAGGCGATTGCAGCCCAGGCGATGGACCCTGGGCGGCTGGTGGTCGCTGCTACGGACGCGCGGCGCGGGCAGATCTACACCGCGTCTTTTCGGGGCGCGCCTGACGCAGCTGACGACTCAGCCGAGTTGGTTCGCGCGAGCGAAGATAGCGTGATGTCGCCCGCGGAGTTTCTCGCATTGTTGAGCGGATCGGCCGAGTTGAAGGACGCAACCTTAGCGACCCCCTCGGCTTCGTGGCTCGATTCGACGCTCAGGCCGCATGCAGGTGGTGCGCCGCGACTGAACATCCGCGAAGTGTCGCCTGTGCTGGCGCCGGTGATTGGCAAGCTAGCGCACCGGCGTGCGCTGCGCGGCGAAACCATCGACGCGCTGCGGCTCGACGCAAACTACGTGCGCCGCTGCGACGCCGAACTCAACTGGAAGGATACTGGCGCGTGATCGTCCGCCTGATCGAGGAGCGGGACATCGCGCAAGCCCTTGCCATTCAGACAGGCCTGCCGCAGATCGCGCAGTGGACCGCGGCCGACTACGATCTTTCAGGGCGCGCCGGGATGATCGGCTGGGTTGCTGACGACGGTCAGCGGGCGGCGGGATTTCTGGTGGCGCGGCACATCGCAGACGAGTTTGAAATCCTCAATCTGGCCGTGAATGTGTTTGAACGGCGGCGCGGCGCAGGCACTTTGCTGCTGAGCGCGGCACTCCATTGGGCCGTCGCACAAGGCGCTACCAATGCCTACCTCGAAGTCCGCGAGTCAAACTCGGTGGCCATCCAATTTTATAAGCATCACCGTTTCGAAATTCGTGGACGGCGGCCCAGGTACTACGCATCCCCTACAGAAGATGCCCTGGTACTCGCCGCGACCCTCGAAAAGTCCTGACGCAAAATTTCCACAACCTATTGGCGCGGGCGGAGAATTGTGGTAATTATTTCTGATATGTGACCTCTCAATTTCACTAAGGAGGGAACGCATGCCCACCGCAAGCGATGAGATCAGGCAGTCGCTGATCGACCAGGATGTAGAGTTCAGACGCCTCGCAGAAGAACACACCCGCTGTGAAACCCAGCTAGAAAGAATCCTCAAGCAGCCTTATATGTGTTCGGAAGACTTCATCGAAGAAATTGCCTTGAAGAAAATGAAACTGCGCCTGAAAGACCGCATGGAGCTGATTGTGTCGAGCTATTGCCACACCGTCGTCCGCTGACGGCTCCGTCGGGCTCGCCACTTTTGTCGTACAATATCGGTGTAAGCCGCGAAGGCAGCACGCCTTACGCAATCCTGCTTCGATCCGGGTGAAAAACCGCGCATGGTCAAGGAAGGCTACAAGTTCTCTGTGCCGCCGTTCGTTTTGGGTGTGATTGCATTGGTTTTTCACTGGAACTGGATGGGCGGCGTCCTGATTTTCCTCGCGCTCTTCGTGCTCTACTTTTTTCGAAATCCCCGGCGCACCATACCAACGGCGCCCGGCCTCGTCGTTTCGCCGGCAGACGGCCGCATTATGGAAATTGTCGAAGAGCCGCTGGACGGCACCGTCGGCCGCCGCATCAGCATCTTCCTCGCGATCTGGAACGTGCACGTGCAGCGCGCTCCTGTCGCGGGCCGGGTCGCGGACGTCGTCTACCGCCCGGGACGGTTTTACGCTGCCATGCGTTCGGCGGCCTCGCGCGAAAACGAACAGAACATTATTTACCTTCACGCGCCAGCGGGAAGAATTGTGTTCAAACAAATCGCCGGGGCCATTGCTCGCCGCGTGATATGCTGGAAAGGTGAAGGTGAAGAAGTGGCGCGCGGCGAGTTGATGGGGTTGATTCGCTTCGGTTCCCGCGTGGATGTTTGGATGCCGCTTGAGGCCCGCGTCGTGGTGAAGCGCGGGGACCACGTAAAGGGCGGAGAAAGCATCTTGGCGGAATGGAATTCAACGGTCTAGACCCGATCGGCGGCGAAGCTCATGAGGAACGCCGCCTGAAGTTTCGCGGAAAGCGCCTCCGCCGCGGTATCTATCTTCTTCCCACCTTTTTCACCGTAGCCAACATGATGTGCGGCTACTACGCAATCCTCTCGGCGTTCGAAGGCCGAGCCTCCGATTTCGACAATGCCGCGATTGCCATCGGCGTCGCCTTCCTTTTCGACTCGCTCGATGGACGCATCGCACGCGCCATGGGCACGCACAGCGATTTTGGCAAGGAAATGGATTCGCTCGCGGACATCATCAGCTTCGGCATCGCGCCTGCCGTGTTAGCCTATGCTTGGGGAATTCGCGCAGCCGCGATTGCCAACGCGCCCGGCGGCATTCACCTCTCGCAGGCCGGCTGGGTGGTCGGTTTCTTCTACCTCGCCTGCTGCGGATGGAGACTGGCGCGCTTCAACATTCAGGGCATGTCGTCGTCCGACAAGCGATACTTCGCCGGGATGCCCACTCCGCTGGCTGCTTGCATGTTGGCTTCGGTGATTCACTTCAATAGCGGCGGCCCGATTCAGGATGTGGGCGCCGCGGTTCTCTGGCTCCTCCTGATGGTCCTGCTGGGCGTGCTGATGACCAGCACCGTGCGTTACTACAGCTTCAAAGATGTTCAGTGGACGCGCCGCATGCCGTCTCTCGCGATTCTTCTTCTCTCGCTGCTCGTGGGATTGATCGTTTACTTCTCGAAGCCAACGCTGCTCGTTCTGGCAAGCGTTTACGTGGTGCAGGGCTTCGTCTTCCATCTCGCGCGCACGGTGCGGCACCGAATCGCCTCGCGTCACGCATAAGCTATGCCCGCCGGTTCAGGTTCTCGCCCCCGCGTCGCCATTGTTGGAGCCTCCTCTCTTTTAGGAAAAGAGCTCAAGCAGGTTCTTGAGGATCGCAATTTTCCCGCGGGCGAAATCATCCTTCTTGACGAAAGTGTGATGGCAGGCACGCTCACCGAGGCGGGCGGCGAACCCACTTTCATTCGCACGCTGGAAGAGGACAGTTTCGAGGACGCGGACTTTGTGTTTTTTGCAGGCAGCGCGCTCGACGCTTCGCGCAACTTGCCGTCCGCTTTGCGCGCCGGCGCCACCATAATCGATCTTACCGGTGCTGCGAGCTTGGACGCCCATGCGATTCGCATGATCCCAGCGCTGAACGCAGATTTTCCGCCGCCTGTTCTTTCTGGTGCCAACGGCTCGCCTCGCGCGAAGCTCTATCTGGCGCCGGGTGCGCCGGTTCTGATCGCCGCTACGCTCGCGGCCGCGTTCCAACGGTTTCTGCCGCAACGGATCGCTCTAGTCCTTTTCGCGCCGGTTTCCGAGCGCGACCAGGCCGGCGTGGAAGAGCTCGAGAGCCAGACGTCCAGCCTTCTGTCGTTTCGCGAAATTACAAAGACCGTGTTTGACACTCAAGTCGCGTTCAATATGCTTGCCGCATTTGGCAGCGAGAGCAAGCCGCGACTGGCCGATCTGCGCGAGGCCATCGCGCGAGACACAGCCGCATTTCTTGCAGGCCGCACGCCCGCGCCTGCCATTCAATTGCTGCACGCGCCGGTCTTTTACGGCTATGCTTTCTCAGCGTATGCGGACTTTCCGTCGCCCGTAGCCACCAGTGAGATCGAGACCGCGCTTGCCAAACTCGGCGTGAAGATCGCAGCGGCGGACGATCCTCTTCCCTCGAATGTGAGCGTCGCGGGCGAAAGTGAAATTCACTTGGCGCCGATTCAAGCCGACGCGAATGTCGCCAACGGAGTATGGATTTGGGGCGCCACCGACAATCTGCGTCTTGCCTCCACAAACGCGGTTCGCATCGCAGAGGAACTGCTTCGCGGAGGAACCGCTTCGTGAACGGCAGGCGCCTGGCCGCTTTCTCGGCGTTGCTGCCGATGGCTGCGTTCTTTTCGGGTTGCGGATATCACGTCGCGGGGCGCGTCACCGGCGAACCCGCCGAGTGGCGTACGATTGCGATCCCCGCGTTCAAGAACGACACCACGCACGATCGTATCGAGCAGCGCTTGACCGAAGCCGTGACCCGCGAGTTTATCGCGCGCACCAAATATCGCATCGTGCAGGACCCTGCCAGTGCTGACGCCGTGCTCCACGGCGAGGTTCTCTCGATCGACACGAATCCCGTGTTGTTCAATGCGACCACCGGCGAAGTCACGACGATGCTCGTTACCGTGCAAGTGAAGGTCGAGCTCGACGACGGCGTTTCAAAAAAGGCCGTGTATCAAAATGCGGACCTGACGTTTCGCGATGAATACCAGATCTCTTCCGACCCGCAGAGTTTTTTCAACGAAGAGGATCCTGCACTGGGTAGAATGTCTCGCGACTTCGCGTCGCATTGCGTGGCCACTATTCTGGAGGGCTTCTGATGGCGCAATCGCCCGAAAGATTCCTCGATCAGATTTCGAAAGGGAAGCCGGTCCCCGCAATCGTCCTGCAAGGTTCGGATTCCTATTTGCTGGATATGTGCCGGAAGAAGATTGCCGATGCCTACGTGCCGGATGGCATGAGGGACTGGGCGCTCACACGCATGTCCGCGCGCGAGTCCGGCTGGGACGAAGTGGTGGGCCGGGCCAAGATGCTGCCGATGTTGGCATCGCGGCAGGTAATTTTCGTCGAGGATGTCGCTTCGGTCGAGCGTATGTCCGAAAAAGGCCGCGACGAAGTGGTCGCGATGCTGAGCGCATATCTTGACGAGCCGGCTCCGTTCACAGTGCTCGTCCTCGAAGCCAAGAGCCTCGACGCGCGGCTGAAGTTTTCGAAATTGCTCGCTGATAAAGCGCTCGTCGTGGAACTCGAAGTGACGAAAGACGCGGCTGCGGTGCTGGCGGAGCAGATGGCGGCGGAACTCGGCACAAAGATCGAGCGTCTGGCCGCGGCGCATCTTGCCGAGATTGTGAACGGCGAGCCGGCGCGCATCCGCATGGAAATCGAAAAGCTCGCGGCCTACGCGCAAGGCAACGCGGCCATCACCTTAAAGGATGTCCAAACGCTGGTCGTTTCCGAACCAAAAAACAAAGTGTGGGATCTTACGGACATGCTCGCAGGCGGCCGCCGCGACGCCGCTCTCAACTTGTTGGAAAATCTGATACGCGAAGGCGAGCAGCCGGCGATGATCGTGGGCGCGTTGGCGGGAACCTATCGCAGGCTGATCGAGGCGCGCGATCTGCCGGTCACGACCAACAAATTCCAGGCCGCGCAGCGTCTTCGTATGCCGCCCGACGCCGCCGAAATTGCTTTGCTCAATGCTCACCGGATGCCGAAGAAGCGGTTGCTCAACGCGCTGGTGGCGCTTGCCGACGCCGACAGCCAACTCAAGTCGTCGAACCCGGATCCACGTGCGTTCCTCGAATTCCTGCTGGTCACTCTTT
>Ga0210385_10000563_pt1 | contig 25836 bp, 23 predicted proteins | sample IncBWH26OmetaG_FD_160107 | JGI IMG/M metagenome (GOLD analysis project Ga0210385, IMG submission 160107) | Forest soil microbial communities from Barre Woods Harvard Forest LTER site, Petersham, Massachusetts, United States - Inc-BW-H-26-O ...
CAGCACGGCACCCGTGTTCTGCAGCAGCGTGCGTGCGCCGGCGGCGATGCCACGGCGCTGCGCCGGGACAGTGCCCATCATCGCGGCGGTGTTGGGGCTGTTGAACATGCCCGAGCCGATGCCGACGAGCGCCAGCCAGATCATCGACTGCCAGTAGGGGCTGTGTACCTGCAACGTCGTCATGCCGGCAAGGCCGGCGGCGCTGACGAGCATGCCAAGCGAGGCCAGCATGCGCGAGCCGTGGCGATCGGCGTAGATGCCGGCCAGGGGAGAGGCGACGAGCATTCCGAGCGCCAGCGGCATCAGCTTTATCCCTGCTTCGATCGGGCTGTTGGATTGGGCGCCCTGGAAGTAGAAGACGAACAGGAACATCAAGGCGAAGCGGGCCAGCCCGTTGATGAACGAGGCGGCCGACGCCGCCGCGAACAGGCGATTGTTGAAGATCGACAGGTCGAGCATCGGTGCGCGCGTATGTCGCTCGATCATGACCCACAGCGGCAGGAGCACGACAGCGCACGCCAGACCGCCGATCACGACCGGATCGGACCATCCGGTCAAGCCGCCCTTGGACACGCCAAGCACGAGGCCTGTAAGCCCCACTACGAACGTGACGGTGCCGAGCGTGTCGAAGCCGCGCACCTTGTCGGGCTTGGCCAGCTCGCGCAGGATCAGCGCGCCCCAGGCGGCACCGGCCAGCGCCAGCGGCACGTTGAACCAGAAGACCCAGTGCCAGGAGATCTCAACGAGCGCGCCGCCGAGCACCGGCCCGAGCACCAGGCCGACGGCGGCAACCATCGTGTTGGCGCCCATCGCCAGGCCGAGCTGTTCCTTCGGGAAGGCATCGGTCACGAGGGCGGCCGCGTTGGCGAACAGGAACGCAGACCCAATCCCCTGCAAGACCCGCCAGCAGATCAACTCGGTGGCACCGTCTGAGAACCCGGCGCCGAGGGAGGCGAAAGCGAACAGCAGGAAGCCACCGATGTAAGCGCGCTTGCGCCCGAACAGGTCGCTGAGCCGACCCGCCGTCAGCACGAGCACGGTCGCGGCGATCAGGTAGGCAAGGATCACCCACACGAGTGCCAGCAGACTCGCATGCAGCGAGCGCTCCAGACTCGGCAGCGCGATGATCAGCGTGCCGGAGTTGGTCGCGGCCAGCAGCATGCCCAAGCTCGTGCAGGACAGCGCCCACCACTTGTAGTGCTCGTGATCGGCGCTGACGCCGAGGCGGGATGTTGAACTTGACGTGAACGTAAGGATCAGGATAGCAGTCGTCGGTGCGCATCCCAAGCGAACGTCGAGCCACGACCGGCGGCTCGCACAGGCGGCGCCTCGTCGTGCTAGAACGAGTGTGTATGAGCGAGCAACCGGTGGAGAAGTCAGAGCAGGAGTGGCGCGAGGAGCTGACGCCCGAGCAGTACGAGGTGCTGCGTCGCGCGGGCACCGAGGCGCCGTTCACGGGCGAGTACGTCTACAACAAGGACTCCGGCATGTACCGCTGCGCCGGTTGCGGCGCCGACCTGTTCAGCTCCGACACGAAGTTCGAGTCGGGCACGGGCTGGCCCAGCTTCACCGAGCCGGCTGTCGCCGAGACGGTCGAGCTGCGGCCCGACAACGGCTTGTTCATGAAACGCACGGAGGTGGTATGCCGCCGCTGCGGCGGGCACCTCGGCCACGTCTTCGACGACGGCCCCGGTCCCACTGGTCAGCGTTACTGCATCAACTCGGCTGCGCTGTCGTTCGCGCCCGAGTCAGACAAATAGACCTAGCGTCCGCGCTGCCGCTGCCTGGCCAGTGCGGCAACCGGTTCGCGCTTGCCTCTTCACACTGACACTAGACTGGGCGCGCGATGATCATGGAGAACCGCTCCAAGCGGCTGTCTGAGCCCCTGAGCTGGGGACGGCGCGAGAAGACCGTGGTTGCTGTGCTGGCCAGTTGCATCGCGATCGTCGTGATCGGGTTCGGCGTCTTCGCGCTGACAAGCGGCTCGAACTCCAAGGAGCCGAAGGACTGCGTGGACATAACCTTCGCCAGCACCCTTGGCGCCGCGAAGATGCACGCCTGCGGCGCGCGCGCCAGAACCCTGTGCGCGGCTCCACAGGCCTCGAAGGAGATCGCGCAGCCGCTGAAGCAAGCCTGCCGCCGCGCCGGCTATCCATTTGAATAGACGCAATGCCCCCGCGCGCGCGGGGGCATCTTCGGTTTTCTTAGGTCTTGCTTCTGGGGCGAGTGGCATGCAGGCGACCACAAAGCCCGCCGTTGCGGGCCGTCTATACAAATGTCGAAACGCGCCGGTCAACTGTTGGCCACCGTGTCCCTAGCCGTGTAGCGCCCGCCCCGGTTTCATAAGCGGAGCTAAAGAGGCGAGTTTGCCACCGCGGGTGCACCCCATTCGGGGCATCCCCCATTGCGGGGGACAGGCAAGCGGCGGCGGCTCGCCGTATCTACAACGGTAGGAAACGGAGGCATATGTCCATCTTGGCGACAGCCGAATGGCTGTCATACCCATCCTGGCTCAACCCCGGCGACAACGCATGGCAGATGACCGCGGCGACGTTCGTCGGGCTGATGAGCCTTCCCGGTCTCGCCATCCTGTACGGCGGGGTCATGCAGAAGCGCTGGTCGGTCAACAGCATGATGCTCACGTTCGTCGCGTTCTGCCTCGTAATGGTGGCGTGGTGCCTGTGGGCCTTCAAGATGGGCTTTGACAACCCGATCGCCCACAGTGGAGGCGGCATCTTCGGCACGAAAGGCTTCCTGGGCACCGCCTGGGGTGAACCGGGCAGCGTGCTCGGGCATGCCGCCGAGGAGGGGCAGGCGTTGATTCCGTCGATAACGACGGGCCCGCCGTTCCATTTCCCCGAGTCATCGCTCGTGTATTTCCAGTTCGTGTTCGCGGCGATCACGCCGATCCTGATGCTCGGCTCGGTGCTGGGCCGCATCAGCTTCAAGGCGTGGATCCCGTTCGTGCTGCTGTGGATCACGTTCGTATACACGGTCAACGCGTTCCTGATCTGGGGCGGCGGTTACTTCGCGGCCCATGGAGCACTTGATTACTCAGGCGGTTACGTCATCCACCTCGCGGCCGGAATATCGGGCTTCGTGGCGGCGGCGGTGATCGGACCACGACTGCAAAGAGACAGAGAGGTCGACGCTCCGAACAACCTGCTGATGGTTGCCGCGGGCGCCGGTCTGCTGTGGCTGGGCTGGAACGGCTTCAACGGTGGAGATTCCTACTACGCGGGCGCGAACGCCTCGGCAGCGGTTCTCAACACGAACCTCTGCACCGCGGTCGCGATGCTCGTGTGGATCGCGTGGGACTACATCTTCCGCGACAAGCCGTCGCTGCTCGGCTCGGTCAACGGCATGATCACAGGGCTGGTGGGCATCACGCCCGCCGCCGGCTTCGTGAACGGCTACGGAGCGATCATCATCGGCGTAGTGGCGTCCACGATCGTGTGGATGTCGATTCGCTTCCTCTCGCGTGCTCCAGTGTTCAGGCACGTGGACGACACGCTGGGGGTGATCTATACCCACGGTATCGCCGGCTTGTGCGGTGGCCTGTTGGTAGGGCTTCTGGCCAACTCCAACATCGTCGAGTACATCGGCGTGCCAAGTACGGGTACCTCCAACCTGCCGGGTGTCTCGGGGCTGCTGGTCAGCGGCAGCTGGACGCTGTTGCGTTGGCAGGCTGAGGCCGGTCTGTGGGTGATCCTGTTCAGCGGGACGATGACGTTCATCCTGCTGAAGCTGGTCGGCATATTCTTGCCGCTACGACTCTCCGACGAGGAGCTGGAGATCGGCGATCACGCGATCCACGGCAACGAGGTCTACCCCTCGGACGTGCCGACGCTCGGTGGACCGCACGCGCCGGCCTTCCAGCCGACACCGGCGGGCAGCGCGGCATAAACAAACGGCGGATCGGGTTGGGCGTGTCTCCTCTGTGCACGCCCACCCGGTCCTCTGGTCGGTCACGATGACGATCCGCGCCCCCGCTTCGGCGGGGTCGCGGTCGTTTAAGGACCGTCGTCAGGAAGTCGTCAGGCCAATCGGGCAGGTCACGCCTGTGCCGCCCAGGCCGCAATAGCCACCGGGATTCTTCTCCAGGTACTGCTGGTGGTGATCCTCGGCGTAATAGAAGGGATGGGCGGCGCCGCCGGGCTCGATTTCGGTCGTGATCTGGCCATGGCCGCTTGCGGCGAGCATGCGCTGGTAGGTCTCGCGCGAGGCCAGTGCGGCCTCATGTTGGGCCTCATTCTCGTAGAGGATCAGCGAGCGGTACTGGCTGCCGACGTCATTTCCCTGGCGCATGCCCTGCGTCGGATCGTGGCCCTCCCAGAACAGTCTCAGCATTTCCTGATAGCTGGTGGCGTTGGGATCGAACGCGACCAGCACCACCTCGGCATGGCCGGTGCGCCCGCTGCACACCTCCTCGTAGGTGGGGTTGGGCGTTATCCCGCCCGCGTAGCCCACGGCGGTCGTGTAAACGCCCGGCGCCTGCCAGAAGAGTCGCTCCGCGCCCCAGAAACAGCCCATACCGAACACGGCCTGCTCGACGCCCTCCGGGAAAGGCCCCTGCATCGCCGTGCCGAGCACGACATGGCGCTCGGCGACACGCAACGGCTGCTCACGACCGGCGAGTGCGTCCTGCTCGCTGACCATGCTCGTGTCCCGCGATTTGAACAAGCCCATGGCTATTCAGACTAGCGCGCAGGCGTTCCCTCCCGATCGGCACGCTGCCACCGGCGGCGGCTCGATCGGCTGCGCCCAGCCGGCAAGGTTCGTTGTCGGCTGGGGTGGGTGCTCAAGGGCACGCCCATGCAAACCGAAAAGATGGGCAAGCGATGTCGACAAGCCCATCTCAGACGCTCTCGCAAGCCGCGGAGGCCAGCCTGCCGCGCGCGCGGAGCGGATCGGCGCCATTGCGCTCCCTGATGCGCCGCGTCGTGGCGAGCCGCCCGGCGATGGCCTGGTCGCTGGCTTTGCTGTTCATGTTCAAGGCGTTCGTCTGCCTGTCGGCGATCCTGTTCCCGATCAGCTCGAGCGAGCCGGTGGGCCTGATTGCGGCCGCTGGCGCGCTGGCGGTGGTTGGAGCTTGCCTGGTGTGGCTGGCCGCGCGGCGCATCCCTGTGCTCGGCTTCGAGCTGCTGGCCGCTTGCGGCACGCTCGTGAGCAGTGCTCTGGTCGCGCATGCGAGCACGCACGGCGGCATGATGATCGCCGCGTTCTCCTATCCGTGGATCGCGATCTACTCGGCTCATTTCTTCGAGCGCCGCGTGGTGATCGCGCAGGGCACGCTGATCAGCGTTGCCTTTGGCGTTGCCTTGCTACTGGGTGGGCTGTCGCAGGTAGGCATCTACTGGATGATCGTGACCGTCACGATCTGGTCGATCTGCATCGTGCTTGGGCGCCTCAGCGAGAGCTTGCGCCGGCAGGCCGACACCGACACGCTGACGGGCCTGCTCAATCGCAACGGCTTCATGGCTGCGGCCATCCGCGAGCACGCGATCGCCCAGCGCAGCGGTAACCGGCTGACGCTCGCGATGCTCGACCTGGACGGCTTCAAGCAGATCAACGACCTGCGTGGACACACCGTCGGCGATCGCGTACTGGCCGACCTGGGCAAGTCCTGGCGCGAGCGCCTGCGCACCGGCGACATCCTCGCGCGCCACGGCGGCGACGAGTTCGTGCTGCTGCTGCCTGCCACGACCCCTGAGGGAGCGAGTGCCGTCCTGGATCGCCTGCGCGACAAAGACTTGCCGGTCACATGGTCGGTCGGGGTCGGCGAGTGGCTGCCGGGAGAAAGCTTGGGAGAGTGCATCGCCCGCGCCGACGCCGATCTGTACAGCGTGAAGAACGCCATGCGCCTACGCGACGCGCGCCCAGTCGGCGTTTGACATCCGGCTGTTCAGGCAAAACTCATCTTGAGGGCGTCGTTCCTCCCTCATCCCTCCCCGGATCGACCCGCTCGTGTGCGGGTCGATCTGTGCCAGGGGTCTGTGGGATGGGTTATAGATCTACGGGCCGCGGCGGGTAGATCTGTGCTTGGCCGCTGGTGATAACTTCGCCAAACAATGCCTCGCCCGCGCACACTGCCGATCGGCGCCGCCGTCGTTGCTGCTCTTGTCGTCTTCGTCGTGTTCGGGCTCGCCGGCAGTAAACCGAACGACGGACACGCGGCGCCGCGTTTGCCGCCGGAACACCTCTCCGGTCCAACCGTCACGCTGGCCGCCCTGCACGGGCGTCCGGTGCTCGTGAGCTTCTGGGCCAGTTGGTGCGAACCGTGCGAACACGAGGCGCCTGTGCTCGAGCGCTTTGCGCGCAGCTTGCACGGCAAGGCCACACTCGTCGGGGTCAACTGGGAGGATTTGTCGCTCGCCAATGCACGCAAGTTCATCCGCACCTATGGCTGGACGTTTCCCAACCTGCGCGATCCCGACGGCGACGTCGGACGCGACTATGGGATGACCGGAGGGCCGCCGGTCACGTTCGTGATCGACAGCAGCGGACACCTGCGCGCCCAGTTGCGTGGACCGCAGACACAACAGACGCTCACCAAGGCACTCGAGAGCGTGGGGGCCTGAACGGTGAGCCGGGCCAGCGGCTGGCGTGCGATCGTCGCCTACGGGCTCGTGTGTGCGGCGACGCAGGTGCTGTGGTTGACTTACGCCGCGATCACCACAGAGACGGCACGCCACTACGGCGTCTCGGTCGGTGCGGTGGGCTGGTTGGCGGAGATCTTTCCCCTGCTCTATGTCGTTTTGGCAATCCCCTCGGGCATCCTGCTCGATCGCTGGTTTCGCCCCGTGCTGGCGGGGGGAGGATTTTTGGTCGCGCTCGGAGGATTGCTGCGCCTTGGGGGCGACACGTTCGCGTGGGCGATGGCTGGTCAGGTCACTGTCGCGGTCGCCCAACCGGTGGTGCTGAGCGCGGTCAGCAAGCTCGCCGGCGAGTACCTGCCAGTCGAGCAGCGTGCGGCCGGCATCTCCCTGGGCTCGGCCGGTGGCTTCGTCGGCATGCTGATCGCGCTCTTGCTTGGTCCCACGCTGGGCGGGCACGGGCACATCGAGCGGCTGCTGGTGGTGGAGGCCGTGCTGGCCGGGCTGCCGGCACTGGCTCTGGCCGTGACGCTGCGGCGTCCGGGCCACGAGAGCAGCGAGCACGCCGCGATCGCCGGCAATGCCGCGCGCGCGCTGTGGGCGCTGCCGAGCATGCGCACGTTGTGCGGGCTCGTGTTCGTCGGCTTCGGCATCTTCGTCGCGCTGGCCACGTGGCTGCAAACGTTGCTGCAGCCCTCCGGTGTATCGGAAACCGCCGCGGGGGCATTGCTCGTCGCGATGGTGATCGCCGGCGTTATCGGCTGTGCGGTGCTGCCGCCACTCGTGGCGCGCCGGGGCAGCGAACGCAATTTCATGCGTGCCGCGGTGATCGTCGGCTGTGTCGGCTGTGTGGCGCTCGGAGTGATTCCGTCGCTTGCCGGCCGCGCCGTGGCGATCGTCGCGATGGGCGCGATGCTGCTGCCGGCGCTGCCGGTGATCCTCACCTCCACCGAGCGTTTGGCCGGGTCGGCCGCGGGCACGGCCGGCGCGATCGTATGGATGGCGGGCAACTTGGGTGGGCTCGTGGTGGCCCTGCTGGTGCAGGTCCTGGTGCACCAGCCGATGGCGGCGTTCGTCGCGATGGCCGCGGTATCGCTGCTCGGCTTGCCGCTCGCGGCCAGGCTCAAGCCGATCACCGGCGCCGAGATGGGCGCCGAGCCGGCCGACGTGGGGGAGATGATTCCCGGCAGAGCGGTTGTCTAATCGCAGGTATGGGTCTGCGTTGGGAAGCAAGTTTGCGGAACGCACCTTGACAGGTGACTAAATAGTCACGTATTATGGCGGTATGGACGAGGTGTTCAAGGCGCTGGCCGATCCCACGCGGCGCGAGCTGCTCGACGAGCTGTTTCGGCAGGACGGTCAGACGCTTAGTGCGCTCGAGCGGCGCTTGCCGATGACGCGCTTCGGCGTGATGAAGCACCTGAAGGTGCTCGAGGACGCCGGTCTCGTCGTCGCTCGCAAGCGTGGGCGCGAGAAGCTGCACTTCTTGAATCCCGTTCCGATCCGGCTCGTCCACGACCGCTGGGTGAGCAAGTACTCAGAGCCATGGGCCGCAACGTTGAGCGAGCTCAAGCACGACATCGAGGAGAAACTCATGGAGAAGGTATTCGAGATCTACATCAAGACGACACCCGAGCGTCTGTGGGAGGCCCTCACCGACGGTGAGATGAGGGCGAAGTACACATTTGGAGCCAAAGTGACCTCCGACTGGACACCCGGCTCGACCTACTCTGCCGGTAGCCCGAACGCGCCCGACCTGCTGATGGAAGGCGAGAACCTGGAGGTCGACCCGCCGCGCAAGCTCGTGCAGAGCTTCAACGCCCTGTGGGGCGAGGACGTCAAGCGCGAGGCGACCTCGCGCGTCACCTACGAGATCGAGCCGGTCGGCACTTCGTGCCGGCTGACAGTCACCCACGATCAGCTGCGCGAGGGCGCCAACGAACAGCTATATGGTGGCTGGCCGATGATCCTCTCGACGTTGAAGACACTGCTGGAGACAGGCGAGTCGCTCGACACCCCGGGCTCGCTGCTCTATCTGGGTGCGCAGGGCGCTGCTTGAGGGGCGACTATGCTCGCCACCGTGCTCTCGTTCTCTCGTGTCGCCGGTAGTCCGCGATGAGATTGCAACTCAAGGACAGGCTCCTGGAGTTTCGCGACGGGGAGCCGCTGATCATGGGGATAGTGAACATCGGCAATGACTCCGTCGCCGATCCGCTGGCGCTCGACACGTTGGAGGCGCAAGTGGAGTTCGCGATGCGCCAAAGCGATGCCGGCGCGCATATTCTCGACATCGGTGTCCAGTCGGGCAGAACCGACACGCCCGTGCTGCCTGAGGAACAGGAGATCGAGGGGCTTGTGCCGCTGGTACGAGCGCTTGCCGAGCGCGAGCTGGTCGTGTCCGTCGATACCTGGCGGGCCGGCGTTGCTGAGGCCGCGATCGCGGCTGGAGCGGCGCTGATCAACGACGTCGGTGGGCTCGCGGACGAGCGGGTCGCCGACGTCGTCGGCGCCGGCGGTGCTGGGCTCGTGCTCATGCACACGCGCGCTGCTCCAAAGCAGGCGCACTTTCCCGGGTATGAGGACGCGACAGCCGACATCCTTGCCTTTCTCGAGCAGCGCATGCGCCTGGCGCTGAGTCGCGGCGTCGCGCACGAGCAGATAATCGTCGACCCGGGCCTCGACTACGCAAAGACGCCACAGGAGTCGATCGAGGTGTTGCGCCGTCTCGACGAGCTACAGCAGCTCGACCGCCCGATCCTGCTCGCCGTCTCGCGCAAGTACTTCATCGGAATGCTGACCGGCGCCCGGCCGGAAGAACGCCTGGCGGGGACGCTGGCGGCTATCGAGTCCGGGGTCAGCGCCGGAGCGCACATCGTGCGTGTACATGACGTGGCACAGGTCGCCGAATTCCTACGTGTGCGCAGCGCTCTGCGCGGCAACGGCACGGCAGAGCTTGAAGGCGACTCCGACGACGAGACGCTCAAGTGGCTGGCGCCGAAGCGGGCTCTAGACGCCTAGCTCGCTCCGCCCGTGGCGTTGCCCGCGCTGTAGGAGTGTGCGCCCGCGCCTGCCAGCTTGCCGGCATCGACGATCAGGTATTCCTCGCGGATCGGCCTGTCCTCGAAGTAGCACTCCAGGATCTCGCGCACACCTGCCGCGTAGCGGGTCTGTGCCGAGAGGCTTGTGCCTGAGGTGTGCGGGGTCATGCCCTGGTTGGGCATCGTGCGCCATGGGTGGTCTGAAGGGGCCGGCTGTGGAAACCACACGTCGCCTGCGTAGCCGGCCAACTGGCCGCTCTCGCATGCGCTCGCCACGGCCTCGCGATCGCAGATCTTGCCGCGCGCGGTGTTGATCAGGTAGGCGCCGCGCTTCATCTTGCCGATCAGCTCCGCGTCGAAGAGGTTTTCGGTCTCCGGGTGAAGTGGCGCGTTGATCGTCACCACGTCGCAGGCTTCCACCAGCGATTCGACGCTCTCGTGAAACGTGACGCCAAGCTCCTGCTCGACCTCTGGCGGGAGGCGGTGGCGGTCGGTGTAGTGCAGGTCGACGTCGAAGGGCTTCAGCCGGCGCAGTACCGCCGAGCCGATGCGTCCCGCTGCGACCGTGCCCACCTGCATGCCCTCGAGGTCGTACTCGCGGGCGGCGCAGTCGGCGATGTTCCAGCCTCCCTCCAAGACAACCCGATGCGAGGGGAGGTAGTTGCGTACCAGCCCCAGGATCATCATCACGACGTGCTCGGCGACGCTGATGCTGTTGCAATAGGTGACCTCGGCGACGGTGACCTGTCGCTCGATCGCGGCCTGCAGGTCGACGTGGTCAGATCCGATCCCGGCCGTCAACGCCAGCTTCAGCCGCGGTGCGCGCGCGATCCGCCCGGCCGTCAGATACGCCGGCCAGAACGGCTGGGAGATCACGATCTCGGCGTCTGGCAGTTCGCGCTCGAAGACCGAATTCTCGCCGTCCTTGTCCGAGGTGACGACCAGTTCGTGGCCGAGCTCCTCCAAGAAACGCCGCAGGCCGAGCTCGCCTGAGACGCTGCCCAACAGTTCGCCCGGGGTGAAGTCGATCGCCTGTGGCGTCGGCGTGCTCTGCCCATCTGGGTAGCGCTCGATCAGGGGAATGCCGTCGCGTGCGTACTTCGGCGGGTAGCCGTCGATTGGATCGTCATAGAGCACGCATAGAACCTTGGCCATGGCCGGCACCCTTTCGTTGGTTGTCCTTCCCCTGTCGACGATCTTAGGGAAGACCGTGCCGCATGCGGCACGGTCCCGGACCGTACATGTACGGTCCGGCCGGGTCGTGCATGCACGACCCGGAACATGGCCGCACATGTGCGGCCATGCCAGTCGGCGCATGCGCCGACTGGAACAACGTCACGGCCGCCAAGCTAAGTGCGAAAGCGCCATGTGCGGAATGTCGTGTGGCGGGTATACCTCCGGTGATCCAGGAGAAAGCAATCTGGGAGGGAAGGCATATGAGCGACGATCAGCAGGCAGCGGAGTGGAACGTGGCCGACTGGCAGGGCAAGACGCTTGTGGACGCCGCGGGCGAGAAGATCGGCAAGCTGCAGGACGTCTACGTCGACGTCGAGACCGATGTTCCGCAGTTCGCGACTGTCAAGGAAGGTTTCATCGGCCGGCATCTGACGTTCGTGCCGCTCGGCGGGATCAAGGTCGGCCCCGATGAGCTGCAGGTTGCCGTCTACAAGAGCCAGGTTGAGGCCGCGCCCAACATCGAACTGCAGGGCGATGAGCTCTCGCAGGCCGACGAGTCGACGTTGTATCACCACTACGAGCTCAACTACACCCCCCCGAACACCGAGAGCGGACGCCGGCTCGCTCGTCGCTGACGAGGGTGCTGTGCGAGAGCTTGGGTGGTGGCGTTGGATGCGGCTCGGCGAATGCCTCGCCGGCCGGAGTAGCAGCCGGCTGTTTTGCGCGTACTTCACATAGAGGCGACGACCGGAATCGAACCGGTGTGGACGGCTTTGCAGGCCGCTGCGTAGCCACTCCGCCACGTCGCCAAGGGCAACCCGTAGCGTAGCGGCCGCAGACTGATCTGGCGATCCGCCTGAAGGCCTGCCAGGCCTGACGTTTGGCTGCTTATGCTCGGCTTCGAGCCTCGTTATCAAGCTTTTCCGATCTCGTTAGGATCGCTTTCGAGAGGCGTTAGCGCTTGTACATGGCCAGCGCGCACACTGACATCCCTAACTCGGAGGTGTCTCGTGAAGCGTCTCTTTTTCCCCATAGTCTTGGCAGCGCTTGTCGGTGCGGTCGCTGCCAGCGTATTCTTCTCCGCGTCCCGTGGGTCTGGCGGGACCGCGCCGGTTCGAACGGCTGTGGTCCCGGAGACCCGCTCCACGGGCGGTGTCACCAAGGACGTGTCATCGACGACGCCGACCGCGACTCAGGTCTATCAGCGCGACGCCTCGGGTGTGGTCTCGATCAAGGCAACCACCGCCGAGGGAGGCGATAGCGGCACCGGGATCGTGCTCAACGAAGAAGGCTTGATCCTCACCAACAACCACGTGATCGCCGAAGGCACGAGCCTCGCCGTCAGTCCGGGGAAGTCCACGAGCGTGACCCGCACCGCGAGCGTGGTCGGCACCGATCCCAACAGCGACCTTGCATTGATAAAGATCAATCCCTCCGGCCTAGGGTTGCACCCTTTGAAGCTGATCGGCTCGAGTTCTGTGCAAGTCGGAGATTCCGTCTACGCACTCGGCAACCCCTATGGCCTGACTGAGACGCTAACAAAGGGCATCGTGTCGGCCCTCCAGCGCGAAATCTCAGCTCCCAACGGAGCGACGATCAAGAACGTGATCCAAACCGATGCTCCGCTGAACCCAGGCAACTCCGGCGGTCCGCTGCTCAACTCCGAAGGCGACGTGATCGGAGTCAACTCGCAGATCGCAAGCGACGCGGCACGCACCGAAGGCTCCCAGCCAGGCAGTACCGGTGTGGGCTTCGCGATCTCCTCGGACACCGTCTCCGAAGTGGTCAAGACGATCGAGTCCGGCGGTGGGAGCAGCACTGAAGGAACTGAAGGCGAATCGCGGGTGCAGCGTTCTGGGGCCGAATCGTCGCCCAACGGCACCGAATCTCCGTATCAGACCGAAGGTCCCGAAACGACCCAGGGCGGTGAAGGCGAAAGCCGCGAATCCAGTCCCTACGGATACGAATCGAATGGCGGCGCGGGCGTCGAAGGGGCTGGCGAAGTCGGCTCGAGCGGCGCTGGATCGGCTGGTGTCGAATCGAGCGGCGAAGGGCGCGAAGGCCAGGTCACGATCGTGCCCTGATGTCGGAAGCTTGAGATGCAGACGTTCCGTGGCTGAGAGAAGCTTGGCTCGGTCGCGGGACGATCTGCTTTTGGGTGGGTGTGGGGAGGTGCTGGGGCAGACCCTGGATGCGATCCCAAACCCGCTCCCGTTGATAGGCTAGGGCGGTTCCCAGGGCGATTAGCTCAGCTGGGAGAGCGCCGCCTCGACAAGGCGGAGGTCACTGGTTCGAGCCCAGTATCGCCCACTGAACTTGTCGGCGCGCAAACCGTGGGTGCGCCGACGCGATAGGTGGGTAGGACTTCCGCGCGGCTGTTGATTCGCAGGTCGGCGATGAGGATTGCGAGCAGTGCCTTGGCTTGCTCGGGCTCGCCGTGGGTGATGACGTGGTCGAGCTGGTCTGCGACGGCTTGGAGGGTGGCCGTATCGGGCGTTGTAGGCGTGTCTGCGGCTATATCGTGTGCGAGTGCTTGGTCTTGGCCGTGGAGCACGTCGAGGCGTGTGTCGAGGGCGGATAGGCGTTGCTTGAAGCGTGCGGGGTCGAGGTCGCCGTTCTCGAATGCGTCGTGGTAGCGCTCGATCGCGCGCTCGGCGCGGGTGATCTCCTTGGCGAGCGAGGCGCGCTTTTCTGTGAGCGCCGCCCGGTCGGTTTCATCGCTGGCGGCGGCTTGCTCGATTGCGTTGCGGATTATGCTGCCGTCGCGGTAGAGGCTGGTGAGTTGGTGGAGGATTGCGGCCTCTAGCTTGTCCTTTGGTAGTCGTTCGCCGTCGCAGGCGCGGCGTCCGAGCTTTTGTCGGCCTGAGCAGGCGTAGTAGTGGTAGGTGCCGCCGTTGCCTTTGGCGGACATGCCGACGTAGGCGCGGCGGCAACGCCCGCAGCGCACCAAGCCGGTGAGCAGGAACTCCGCGCGGCTGGCGGCACGCATCGCCAAGTCCTCGCCGCGCTCCTTCAAGAGCGCTTGCGCGTGGTCGAATCTGTCTTGGTCGATCAGCGGCTCATGGATGCCGGGGAATGTCTGCTCGCGCCAGTGAACACGTCCGACATACGCCTGGTTGCTGAGAATCCACAGCACGACGGCTGGCTGCCAGCCGCGCGGCGGCGCGGGCGCGTGTTCACTGTCGAGGCGTCGGGCGATTGCGGCGGCGCCGAGCCGTCCCGCGGCGTACCACTTGAAGATGCGCCGGATGACCGGCGCGGTGCGCTCGTCGGGCACAAGCTCCTTGCGATCGTTGCGGGCATAGCCGAACGGGATGCGACCGTTGGGCCAGCGGCCTTCCCTGGCGCGGCGCTCGATGCCACTGGTTACGCGGTCAACGATCGTGGCGTGCTCGAACTCGGCGAACACCCCGAGCATCTGAAGCATCATCCGCCCGGCAGCGGTGCCCGTGTCGAATGGCTCGGTTGCGGAGCGCAACACGACGCTCAGGGTGTCCAGCTCCTCGGCGATTCCGGCGAGCTGGCGCACCTTGCGCGATAGCCGGTCGATTCTGTAGACGAGTAGCTGGTCGATCCTTCCTTGGCGGGCGAGGTCGAGCGCGGCCTGTAGGCCGGGCCGGTCGAGCTTCGTGCCGGTGGCGCGGTCTTCGTGGTGGGCGATGATCCGCCAGTCCTCCTGCACCTTGCAGAACGCCTCCAGACGTTCGTGCTGGGAGGCTAGCGAGGTTGGCTGGTTCTCCTCGTCGGTGGAGATGCGGGTGTAGAGGCAAACGCGCGTCGTCATTGGCGCCTCCTTCTCAGGTGCTTGTGGATGGTTGAGGAGATCACATGCATGGGCGGATCGCAAGCCCTGAGCGAGCCAGAGGCAACCAGCGTCTTCGCACGCATACTGCGTGCCGCACCTGGCTTCCGGCCCGCCGGCAGGCGTATCCCTGTCAATTTGTAATTGGCCTCTTTGTCGGGCGCTGTTGCGCTTGCCTGATGGTCCGCATTTGCAGCGAGTTCGGTCGATACTGGGTGTTCCGTTCTAATCGGAAGGTGAAACGGAAGCCCGAACGGAAGACGAAACGGAAGATAGACCGGAAGGTCACACCTCCGCACGGCATCACGAGCCCTCGGCTTTACAGACTTGGCTACCACACCCTTTGTCGGGCGCCGTTTGGCTGTCCCGGTTGCGCTCATTTGCAGCAGTTTCCGCGGGTGACGGGGGTTCATTTCTTAAACGTGAAGGTAGAAACGAAGGTAGAAATGCAGGTAGAGGTGAAGGTAGAGCCGACACGTAGTTAGCCCTCGCCATGTGAGGACGATTCCTTGTGCTGCTCGCCTGTCGGGCATGGGACGGTCTCGCGGTCTCGTGCGGCGTCTGCGAGCAGCTTGGCGAGCAGCGCCGTCGCCTCGCGCTCCAGCGTGGCGGGGAGCGGTTCCAGCCGCGGGCGCGCGAGACGCACGCGATCATCAGCACGTACACGTTCATGCATAACCTCTTTTCAGCCGGCGGGCTGACTGGTTTGGGCACCACAGAAAGGTGCGATCGGAGCCTTTATGTGACAGCCGACCAACACGGTAAGCCATCCGAGAGGCTCCCAACCCAGAAAGGTCGATCCAACCCCGCTAACGGGACAAACGACCGCCCCATCGTGCGGCCTACCAGTTGATTGCAAGCTGCGTGCCAGCTACCTGTCAGCGGCCACACCCGCACAGCGTCAGCGATCACGGGGAGGTGCGGCGCGCACCCGGTGGCTCAGCGCGCGCCGCACAGTCCTCACTCCGACGCCGCCTCGGTGCCCGCGAGGTCGGCGCCCTGCCACACCTCGGGGTCGAGCAGGTCATCCTCGACGAGCCGCGCCAGTAGCTCCGGGCAAGCCGAGGTCGCGGCCGTGAGCGCGTGGACGGCCTCGTCAACCAGCTCCTCGGGATGGTCGGCCAGCGAACTGACCGCTGACCAGTAGACGCGCTCGATGATCGGCCGAAGCTCCTGCACCGGCATCGTCAACTCGAAGCGCTCCGCCTCGGGCTCTTTCTCCCAGCCCAGGCTGTCCAGCAGTCGCAACTCGACCTCAAAACGGCGATATAGACGTTTCGCCGAAGCCGGCTCGTCGTTGTGCAGGTCGATGAAGACATCACCGATCGCGGAGAGATCGGTCATCAGCCCGTCGTAGATAGCATCCCGGTCACGGCGATTGATTGTCATATACATGGAAAGGCTCCTTTCGGTCGAACGCCGAAGAAGCGCGCGCCAAGCTACCCACGCAAAACAGCAGCAGACAGCTACCGTTCAGCACGGCATCGAAGGCGTGTTCTTCGGTGCTAAGGCCGGGGCGGGCGCCACTAACGCCCGTCTCGGCCGCTTGGTTTGTCGGTCGCCGCAGATAGGTAGCGAGGTCCCCGGACAGACCGAACTGGCGCCGAGCACGTGCTCGCCGTCCATGCTAGACAGCCTCGCCTAAGCGGCTCGCTCTAGACCACCCATCGCGCTCTCAATGGCTTCGAGCGCGTCCGACTCGGCAGCGGATTCGTCGGCGGGCTCTGGCTCATCCTCCAGGGCTCGCAGGATACGGTCGCGTATGGCACCGATTCTCTGCGGCATCTCGCCCATCAGGTCCTGCCGTAGTCCGTGACGGTCCACTAGCACTTGCTCGGACTCGTCGCGTGCATCGTAGATCTGGTTCATGACCTCCTCGAGGTCGTTGCAACACGAAACCGCCTTGCGCTGGAGCTTGATAAAGCGGTCGTACGGGGAGAGGTCTTCGCCCTCGTTGTCGCCCTCGTCGGGCCGCTTGTCGCGGAAGGCCAGTTCTCGTAGCTTCACGTTCGCGCCAGCCTGAGCGACCAAACGGTACTCCTTGCCGTCAATCGGCTCCGGTTCACCCTCCGCGTTGTAGAGCAGTGGCGGCAGATCTTGACGGCCCTCTATGTGCTCAATCGCTTCGGCGAGAATCTTCGCGCCACCAGCGCACAATGCCAGGCTGTTGATAACCGAAGCGACACTGCCACGCAGCCACGTTCTCTCGCCTACCGCGCTGCCCTGGTCGGAGAGCAAAAGACCAAGGCTCGTGATTGCCGCCATGCCGCGCGCTACCAGCTCCCGACTCGCCGACGACCAAGCACCTGGACGATCTTGGAGCGCGACGAGTGCCTCGTCAAGCAGCGCTGGGATACCAAGGTCCTCACGAATCTGCCAGTCCGGGGTCGCCAGCGCGTCAGGCTGAAACTCGTTTGTGAGTGCGGCGGCAGCCGTCTTCTGGCGTCGATCACCCGAGTAAAGCGCCAGTAGCAGCGGACCTACGGTTTGGGCGTATCGCTTGCGCGTCAGGTGCTGCCGGCGCGGATCCTCCAAAATCGCCGCACGCATCACCTCTCTGACGTTGGGGTGGCTAGCGGCTCTTAGAAGCCGGCCTCCGATCACGTTTGGATGCGCGATCCTCTCATGGTGCTCATTGCGGCCCACGATGTCGCTGCCGTGATCCTCGGTGAGCACTTCCGCTTCAACGAGATCCACTACCAAGCGCTCACCGCGTACACCCCCCTGCGCAAGAATGTTCCACGGACGGGGCTGCTCATGGATGCTCTCAACGAACTCGGAGATTACCTGCGGGAAGGAGGTCTCGGATACTTGGTGCTCGGGGTCGAGCACACCGATAATCATGTGCGCCGGCAACGTCAACACCTTGACGGCCAAGTGAACGTTCTCGTCAGTGGGGCCTACCGACAGACGATTGGCAACGCCTGCGCGGGCTCGGCGCACAAGATCTTGGGTCGCTCCGGCGTAGGCGAGGGACTCGTCGAATCCAACTCCTAGACCTTCCTGGCAGGTGACCACTCGCGTTGAGCCCTCGATGGTGTGTACGAAGGCAGACGTCCCTACCTCACCGCCGGCCTCTGTGCCCTCAAGCGCTAGCGCTGGTACCACAAACACGGGGTTCCAGACGCCGTTCGGGTGCTGACGAACCGACTGACGCAAATCTGGACTGCCTATACGTCGGGCATGGTCACGCACAGCAGCGCGCATCCGCTCGATGTCCCGCGTGCGGTATCGCAAGGACGGCGTAGGGTCGTCATCTTCCGGCTGCGGCCATACGGTGCCGCCAGAGAGCTTGACTTCGAGTCGGCCGCGACCGTTGGCGCCGTCACACGAGACGGCGGCCGTCCAGACCCGTGCCTCAAGCGATACGAGTGTGTATCCCGATGGGGTGCGGTGCATTGAGACACGCTTGCGCTCAATATCGTTACGCAGTTGGCTGGGATCGACCACCGCCGCAGCAACAGCCGCCGCCTCCGCAGCAGGCAGTTGAAGGGTGACGCCCTCATAGATCTCGATGCCGCGTTGCAGCTTCCGCGAAGCAGCCGTTACCGCCTGGCCCTTGGCCACGGTAGGAATCCGGAGGAAGCGTCCGCCACCTACCGGGAGCTCTTCTTGATCTGCATGGGCATTGGGGTTGACACTGCTGAGGTCCATTCGATGCTCCTTCAAGAGAGCACGCGCCTTCTGAGAATGCGAACGACCCTCATCATCCTGTCGCCGACGTTTGCATCGGCGACTGATCGGTGAAGGTCTTGAGAGTTGTACGTGTCCGGGTGTCCTCGGCGGCCTCGTGCGTGGATTTTCGGGCGGGATGCCCCTGATTTGCTATTCAGGTGACAGCCGCGCGATGCGCACGGGACCGACACCCGGTGGTTGCGTCCCCAACCGCAGTCGAGGCGTGAACCATTCGGTTTGCCGTCTCAAGCAGCCCTCCGGCTGATCGTGCTATCCGCTCCCTGGGCCTATGCCTTGGAGCGACGTGGCGACGACCATATCTCCGTTGAGCGGCCCGAAACGACGAGCCAATGCGGAAGTATAGCGAACTGACTCCGAAGCCAGCGACAAACGCATGGCCCCGGCCGGCCGCCTGAGGGCCGGTGGGCAGCGTCAGCTGACGCTCACCGCCGTCGCCAAGATCAGCGCTTGGTTTGCGCGCCGAAAAGTTTCGCTCATCGGACTGTTGTCTGTGCAGGGTCCGCATCGCTTGGCATCCTCGGTGGGTGGACGAATCTAGGCACCTGCGTTATCAGGACAACGAGGGCTCGCGCTTCTACAGGGCGGGACGTCTGTCACCTGAGGACACCTGGCGGGCTCTCGGCGACGAGCTGGGACGTGTTCTCATGGATGCCCAGCGCGTCTTCTGGCGGGGTCGGCTGGAGATGACGCCTGAGCGAGTTCGCTGGTGGCATGGGGCGATCTTCGCCCGCCATTTCCCCTACGACGGTGGGCACTTCCGCCAAGAGCGCGCATATTTCGGGGTAGTGACCGCAGATGGCGGGATGCGTCAGATCGAGGGAAGCTCGCCCGACACTCTGCGCCGAGACCTCGCGGAGGTCTGCGCTTCATTCAACGGCGGCATTGAGCGACTCGGAAAGCGGAACGCCAGTGTGCTTGAGCAGACCCGCGTGGCAGGCACTATGTATGCGGGCATCCTGCGCGTGCATCCCTTTGCTGACGGGAACCACCGCGCTGGCTTCGTTGGGCTCTCGGCCGCCCTGTGGTCGTTGGGACTACCCGCTGTCGAATTCGCGCGGGATGGCGACATGGCAGACCACGACGATGCCATCGCGCCAGCGCTCTTCTCGCCCGACGGGGACATCGAGCCATTCGCGCGGCTCCTCGCGGCGCGCATCGAATACGCGAGAAGGCCGGTGACATGAGATACCCTCAGGGTATGGAAAACGGCCTGCATCGATCGAATGGGGCGCGTGACGTGGCGCAGATCGCACGCGGGGATCAACTCGTGGAGGCGACCCCCGAGGCCATCCGCGAGCTGGCCGAAAGCGCGATGCTGCTCTCTCAGGGCGCTCGTCGCGCGATCGAGATGAAGCGCTCAGCCAACAACGGAAGCACGGACCCAGCGGTGCCCGCTATTCCAGCGGCGGCCGAAGCGCGCCCCTCCTGAGCGCAAGCAAGCGCCGCTTCAACCAACCCCGACCGCCGGCGCGGCCATTAGCGCATGGTTTGCGCGCCGACAAGTTTCGCCCACTGACAAGCCCCATGGATACGTGGATACGGGGCTTTTGCGCAGAGGGGAGTCGCCGCAAGGCTGTCGAGCCCCGTTTTCCCACATTTTTCTCACACGCCGGTCGGGTCGGAAGCGTGCGAGCACGCCTCGAAGTCATCCAGCACGAGCGATTCAGGTCGGTCGGCGTGAACGCTGTGTCGCTATACGGTGGGCACGCAGGCCGGCCCTTGGTCCGACGGTGAGCCACAGACATTCGGCAGGCGCGCCGTCGGACGGTTCGTTGCGATACATGAGTCGAAAGCGCGGCTTGCCCTTATGTGTTGGGATGTCGAAGCGCACCCGGCGGCAATTAGCCAACTCGGGATGACGTCCGGGACCCATCAACTCGCCTACGTAGGGATTCGTCTTACATTCCACTAGCAGTTCAGCGAGACGACGTTCGAGCGCTGCGGATGTCTTCTCGTCAGTCAAGTTCCCGACGAGGCTTGTCACGTCGTCACGCACCCCGTCCGTGAAGGTGACGGGCACCTCGCGGCCATGCTCCGCACTCATGCTTTCAGTCGATACCGATGCCGAGTTCTGCCAGGACCTCGGCGCCGTCCCGACGGCGGTCGGTGGCACCGCTCCTGATTCGCTCGGCGGCAACCGCCTCAACTTCGTCGTCAGCGCGACTGACCTCGAACCCCTCCGCAATGGCGTCGAGTCGCGCGTCTATGTCGTCCTGCATCCGGCGCATCTGCTCCTCAAGGCGAGTGAGCATGTCCTTCAGTTCGGCGGACTTCGTCTCTGGTGTAGAAGCCATCTGGCAAGGATACCCCTCCCTCGGTCGTCGTGTCCGAGAAACGGAGCTGCTGGTTTCGCAAGTGCGCTGCGCCTGGCTTATTCCGGCGTCACCGCGGAGCAGATCGATGAGAGTGTCCCGTGACCGCAACCGTTCGCCTGCTGCAGTCCGCGCCGGCATAGCGAGCGAGTTGGAAACATGCCGGAGGGTCGGCCCGGAGCGCTCGTCCGGGTATGAGCAGCGACCCCTGACCCGCAAAAGCGTTTGGGCGTCCGGCGGAACGGGGCATGAGTCGCGGTTGCACGGAGGCTGAACGACGCACCGATGCCGGGCAACCGCGGCGCCGCATCCTCACGCGATTCCCTAGGATGGGAGTATTCCGATGATGGACACACCGCTGCGACTTTCGGTTGTGATTCCCGCACGCGACGAGGCCGCGGGGATCGGCGAGACGGTCACGACTCTGGCGAGCACGTTGACCGCCGAGCGCATACCTCACGAGATCCTCGTCGTCGACGACGCAAGCTCCGACGGCACGGCTGCGGTGGTGAACGAGGTCTCCACGCACAGCCCCACGGTCAGATGCATACGTTCGCACCTGCCTCCGGGCTTCGGTCACGCGGTGCGTGCCGGTCTCGATCGCTACACCGGCGATGCGGTGGCGATCTTCATGGCCGACAGTTCGGACTCGCCCGCCGATCTGGTTCGCTACCACCGGGTGCTGGAAGACGGTTTCGACTGCGCTTTCGGGTCGCGCTTCGTCAAGGGGGGCAGCGTGAGGAGCTACCCGCTGCCCAAGCTCATCCTCAACCGCGTCGTGAACTTCGCCATCCGCGTGATGTTCCGCCACGGCTACAACGACACTACGAATGCCTTCAAGGCCTATCGTCGCGAGGTGATCGACAACATCCAGCCGCTGCTCTCCAACCACTTCAACCTCACCGTGGAGATGCCCTTGAAGGCCGTGACTCGCGGTCACACTTTCCAGGTCGTCCCCATCACGTGGACGAACCGGCGGCAGGGTGTGTCGAAGCTAAAACTGCAGGAGATGGGCAGCCGGTACATGTTCATCGTGCTCTACGTCTTCCTGGAGCACCATCTCAGCCGTGGCGACTACCGGCGGCCGGGTCTCGCAACGGCGGGGAGGCTGCGGGTGCAGGAGGGTGCAAGGGTCCCCGATCTGCTTGAAGGAGGGTCGCAGGTGCCGCAGCCGGACGGCAGCCACTTGGCCCCGACTGCGCGGGTGCCTGGATGAGCAGAGCCGCGCCCAGAGGCACATGGTGGGCGGCGCTACGGCAGTGGGTAGGGCCGGTCGTCTCGGTCGTCTCGCTGGCCGCGGTCGTGTGGTGGGCGCTGCACCAGCAGGCGCCGCGTTGGCCCACCGGCGCTTCCAACCTGCTGCTGCTCGCGCTCGCGGTGCTCCTCTACGCGTGTGTGACCGGGGTGCGGGGGCTGCGCTGGTATGCGATCTTGCGCCGCGCCAGGGTTCCGGCGAGTATGGCCGATACGCAGGCCCTGATCGTCGTCGGCTACATGGGCAACACGGTCCTGCCGGCACGCGGGGGTGAGCTGCTGCGCTTGTTCTTCATGGGCGAGCGCACGGGCTGCTCGCGGGTGACGATTCTCGGCACGATCGTCGCCGAACGCCTGCTCGATGTCCTGGCGCTGCTCCTGCTGCTGGCGATCCTGACCGCGACCAGCGGCTTGGACTCCTCCCGGCTCGGCTTCACCGCCGCGATCGTGCTGCTCGTGCTGGCGCTCGCGCTACTTGCCGGTTGGTGGCTGAGCCGCACTGGGCGTCTGCGCGGCCTGAGCGGTCGTGTGGCTTCACTCACACTGGCGAGCCGCAATCTGCTCAGTCGGCAAGGCGTTGCCCTCCTCCTGCTAACCGCTGTGGTGTGGATGGGCGAGGGGTGCATCTACTGGCTCGTCGGGCGGGCGCTGGACCTCCATCTGGACCTGCTGCAGGGATGCTTCCTGGTGGCGCTCACGAGCCTCGCGGCCATAATTCCGGCCGCGCCGGGCTATGTCGGAACCTACGATGCCGCAATCCAGTTCGGCCTCGGCGCGCTGCACGTGCACGGAGGGCGGTCCGTCGCCTTTGGACTGTTGGTTCGCCTGGTCATCTTCGTACCGATCACCGTCGCCGGTCTGATCCTCGTGGCTCTTCGCTACGGCGGCCTATCCTCGCTGCGACGTATACGTCGGGCACGCGCCTCGGTGGAATTGGGCCGGCCCGCAGCCGATCCGCACGCCGTGGGCGGGCCGGCCACGGCGCTCGCGCCGGTGGACGGCATCGCGCTGCTGTGCACCCCGGCGGCGAGCATCGAGCGCGGTCCTGCTCGGGATGTCCAATGAGCGCGCCGGTGGCGATCATCACGGGGTCCGGCGGCCTGATCGGCTCCGAGTCCGTGCGCTACTTCGTCGCGGAGGGCTTCGATGTGGTGGGTATCGACAACGACATGCGCGCGTACTTCTTCGGGCCCAGCGCATCGACGGCGCCGAACACCGAACGTCTGGTTGCGGAGTTCGGCTGTGCGTTTCGCCCACTGCAGCTCGACATCCGCGACCGCGAGGCCGTCGAGCGGGTGCTGGCTGAGCACACTCCACGGGTCGAGCTGATCGTCCACACCGCCGCCCAGCCCTCCCACGATTGGGCCGCCTCCGAGCCGCACACGGACTTCAGTGTCAACGCCAACGGGACGCTCAACCTGTTGGAGGCCGCGCGCCGGTACGCGCCCGATGCGACGTTCGTGTTCACATCCACCAACAAGGTCTACGGTGACACCCCCAACCACCTTCCGTTGGTGGAGCTCGAGACGCGCTTGGAGCTGCCCGAGGGGCACCGCTGGTACAACGGCATCGACCTCGAGATGTCGCTCGACCTGTGCACGCACAGTCTGTTCGGCGTGAGCAAGGCCGCGGCCGACCTGCTCGTGCAGGAGTACGGGCGCTACTTCCAGATGCCCACGGTGTGCTTTCGCGGAGGCTGCCTGACGGGCCCGCACCACGCTGGCGCTCAGCTGCATGGCTTCCTCGCGTATCTCATGAAGTGCGCGGTATCCGGCGAGCGCTACACCGTGTTTGGCTACGACGGCAAGCAGGTGCGCGACAACATCCATTCCGGCGATGTCGTGCGCGCCTTCCACGCCTTCCATCGCAACCCGCGGTCGGCGGCCGTCTACAACCTTGGCGGAGGGCGCGAGAGTAACGTCTCGATGCTGGAGGCGATCGCGCTCTGCCAGGAAATCGCCGGACGCGAGCTCGACCACTCCTACTCGCCGCAGGCACGGACCGGCGATCACCGCTGGTGGATCAGCGATCTGGCGGCCTTCAAGCGCGATCACCCGCAGTGGCAGTTGACCAAGGGCATCCGCGCGGTGCTGCAAGAGATCCACGACTACAATGTCGAGCGCTGGAGCACCGAGCGCCAGTCGAGGTTGGCCGGTCGCCCGACCGGCGCCGCGTGACGAGGACGCCGATGAGTGCTCGCCGTGTCCTGATCACAGGTGGTGCCGGTTTCATCGGTTCGAGCCTTGCGCTCAGTTTGGCCGCCTCACATCCCGATTGGGAGGTGGTGGCGTTCGACAACCTACATCGCCGTGGATCGGAGTTGAACTTGCCGCGCCTGCGCGAGGGCAGGGTGCAATTCGTGCATGGCGACGTGCGCGAGCCCGAGGACCTGCGCGCCGCCGGGCCGTTCGACGCGCTCGTGGAGTGCTCGGCTGAGCCGTCGGTGATGGCCGGTGTGGACGGCGCCACGAGCTTTCTGATGCGCACCAACCTGCTGGGTGCCTATCACTGTCTGGAGGAGGCCGCGCGCCAGCGCGCACAGGTGGTGTTCCTGTCGACCAGTCGTGTCTACCCGCTCGCCGCCTTGCGCAAGCTGTCCTTCTGTGAGGGCAACACGCGCTTCGAGCTGGATGCGGAGCAGCGTCTCCCCGGTGCGTCTGCATGTGGCGTGGCCGAGGGCTTCCCGATGGACGGCGCGCGCACGCTGTACGGTGCCAGCAAGCTGTCCGCCGAGCTGCTGGTGGCCGAGTACGCCGAGTGCTTCGGGCTGGCGACGGTGGTCGATCGCTGCGGGGTGGTCGCCGGGCCGTGGCAGATGGGCAAGGTGGATCAGGGCGTGTTCACCCATTGGATGCTCGCTTACCATTTCAAACGGCCGCTTGCGTACATAGGCTTCGGGGGGAGCGGCAAGCAGGTGCGCGACCTGCTGCACGTGGCCGATCTTGCCGATCTGGTGGACGACCAGCTGGTGCGTCCTGAGCACTGGACTGGGGCTGTGGTCAACGTCGGCGGAGGCGTTGATGTGAGTCTCTCGCTACACGAGACCTCGACGCTGTGCGAGCAGATCACCGGCAACAGTGTGCACGTCTCCGCAACCCCCCTCACCCGAACGGGCGACGTACCCATTTATATCTCTGACTGCGGCGCGTTGGGCCGGCTCAGCGAGTGGGCTCCGCGGCGCGACGCTCGACAGATCCTCGAGGATATCCATGTATGGATATGCGAGAACGAGCGTGCCGTAGCAGCGACACTGGACTAGAAACCTGCCCAGTGAATCTGGCGCAGATACCGTATCTGCTGGAAGGCATACCCGGAGCTTTCCGGGTAAGCCACGCGCAGGCAGGGTGTGCTGGCCGACTGCGCGGTGTGCACACAGTGCTGGTAATCGGCGACGTCCGGCCAGCGCCGACCGAGTACGAAGCCGGCAGGATAGCCGATCAGCACCAGGATGGCGAGGAGTGAAACGGGAACCGCGATCGCGTTGCGCAACAGTCGCGGACGGTCGGATAGAGCATGCTGGAGGACGACTAGCGTCACGACGATGGTCGCCAGCAAGAACACGAGCGTCGTGGTGATATATCGGCTGGAGAGAGCCTGGACAGTGCCCAGCTTGAGCCTCCCTACAGCGGTCAGCGCGGCACTCACCACCGCGAACATCCCTAGAGCGATCCAAGGCGCCAGGCGCGGTATGGCTTCGCGATACCGCAGCCATACATAGCAACACGAGGCGAGGAAGGCGCCCAACAGAGCGGTGCCGCTGAGTGCGGCCGCGATTTGAGTGATCGCGGCGCGGTGGCTGGTCGAGAGTGGATTGCCGAGGTACATCAACACATATCCCACAAAAGCCACCGGATGCTCAAGCGTGTAGGTCACCGAACCCTGGGCGGGGTTGGTGCCTTGATAGTGGTAGTAGTAAGGGGCCGATATCAGTACACCGATGACGGTCCACGCCCACTTCCAAG
>Ga0210385_10000565_pt1 | contig 25805 bp, 19 predicted proteins | sample IncBWH26OmetaG_FD_160107 | JGI IMG/M metagenome (GOLD analysis project Ga0210385, IMG submission 160107) | Forest soil microbial communities from Barre Woods Harvard Forest LTER site, Petersham, Massachusetts, United States - Inc-BW-H-26-O ...
CCACACGAGCGCATCGGATGAAGCATCCAGGAAAATCTTCACCAACCCCTGCCAACCGTCACGCCAACCCTGACCGACAACCGTACGGTACAAGACCTTTGCCGTGGGTCGCAGCAGGATGCTCTTCAAGTACGCTGCGGGATTGCTCGGGCGTGAGAGGTGCGCACTCTCCAGTTGGGCGTACCGCCACGCGTCATGCACCGCTTCGCTCATCGTTCCCGCCAGTGAGTGCTCGAGATCGCCATCCAATATGGCTGGTCGCTCCAGTGGCTCCAGACCCTCGTGCACGCTGCGAGACTCGTCATGGCGATAGGCCCCTCGCTTGAAGATTCGCGACCTGTAGGCTGGGTACTTGGCCGATGGCCCGAGCAGGCGCCCAAGGAACGAGTGGCGCTCCGGACATACGGCAATCGCAATGCCCTGTGGCGGTGAGGAGAGCAACGATTCGATACTTGCTCGCAGATGTGGGCTTACGCGCTCGTCGGCGTCGAGCTCCAGCACCCACTCGCACGTCGCGGCGTCGAGCGCAACGTTGCGCTGGGCCGCGAACCCCGGCCACGGGTTCTGGATTACCTTGGCACCATGCCCGCGCGCGATCTCAATCGTGCGGTCGGTCGAGCCTCCGTCGACCACGACGATCTCGTCACAGAAGCTAACGCTCTCAAGAGCACCCTCCATGTTCTGTTGCTCGTCCTGCACGATCAAGCAGGCGCTGATGCGTCTTCTGGTGGGTCGGGGTGCGGGCATCAAACGAGGCTCGGTGGGGGCATCGGACTTAAGGCCATATTGGCTGAGTAGTATGCCCGCGCGTGCGCGCGGATCGCATCGTCTCCATCCAGACGACAAAAGAGCGCGGCGGCGCGGAGTACGCCAACGTGGACCTCTTGGACGCGCTCGCCGAGCGTGGGCACGAGGTGCTCCTGCTCACCAACGTACCTGAACTCGCGCTCGGAACGCGGGTCACCGTACGCCAGATCGACTTGGGTCCAAAGCTTGCCAGGCGAAGCGCGGTGCGGGTGGCTTTGCGCTCGCCGCGAACGCTCTTGCGGCTCGCCGGTGCACTGCGGGCGGCGCGTCCGTTCGGGGTGGTGCTCGTGAGCTTCAAGAAGGAGCAACTGCTCATCCCGTTGCTGCCGAAGCGGCTCACCGGCCGGGTCGTGTGGGTCGAGTGGGGCCCCGTGCCAAAGCAGATGCGCCGTGGGCCGGGCCGCGTGGCATACGCGCTGGCGGCGCGGCGCGCACAGCGCGTGCTGGCTGTCTCCGCAGGCACCGCCGATACGGTCATAGGCGCAGGTGTGCCGCGTGAGAAGGTTGTGGTGCTCCCAGATCTCGTCAACCTCCACAAGGTCGAGCCCGACGCGGCCGGGGGCGCGATGCTGAGGAGCGCCTGGGGGGTCGGCGAGCAGACATTCGTGGTGGGCTGCGTGGCGCGCTTTCAGAGGCGCAAGCGCAACGACGTGGCGATCGACGCGATGACCCATATCGACGGGGATGTGCTCTTGGTGATGGCCGGGGAGGGAGATGACGAGCAGGCGCTGCGCGCTCGGGCCGCGCCCCACGGCACGCGCGTGCGCTTCGTGCCCAACGTACGCGGACACGTCGATGCGTTTCTCTCGGCCTGCGACCTGCTCGTGTTCGCGCCCAGCCCCACCGAGGCCGACAGACCGCGGGTGATCGTGATGGCACAGTTGGTCGGGCTGCCGATAATCGCTACTCATCCCGAGGGGGCCGGATCGCTGCGCTTGGGTGAGACCGGAACGATCATCTCCCCGTACAACGATCCCCTCGCCCTCGCCCTCGTTCTCGTCGCCTACCGAGGCGACCTGGAGCGCAGGCGTCGCGAGGGTGAGCTCGCGCGCAGGACGGCGCTTGAAGCCTACGATCCCGAGTCGACTTTGCAAGCGGTCGAAGAGGCGCTCGAGCTGTCAGACTGAGACGCGTCAGGCATCCAGGCGCCGGCGTCATGCACTCGGGCGCTGTCGGGATCACGCACCCAGGCGCCGCCGGATCGTTCGTAGGCGGTCGGCTTGCTCTGCGCTCAACGCTCGCTTGGCGCTGTCGCGCACGGCGTGGGAGGTCAGCATCCAGGCGGTGCGAGCGCGCGTCAGCGGCAGATGCGCCCCGGGCGTCATTAGGATGCTCCAAGCGACGGGATCGTTCCCATCGGAGAAGCGCAGCTTGTATGGCTGCTCGCCCGCTCCCAGGTCGATCCGCCTCTCGCCGCGGGCGAAGGCGTCCTCGATCGCGCACAGGATTCCCAGCATTGCCGGCTTCAAGCGTGCAAAGCGCTCGTCCCAACCGCCGTTGACATATGCCACCTCACCAGCGGCGGCGACGAACAGCTGCGCCGATATCGGCTCGCCGTCGACCTCGAGCATCCAGATGCGAAGGCGGCCACCGTCGAGCAGCTCGGCAGCAGCGGCCTCGAGCATCGCCGGCACACGGTCGGCGATGGCAACGAGGCCAGACTCGCCGAGGTCCTCCCAGCGCTCGGTGTGCAGCCGTATGAAGGTGTCGATATCCGCGCTCAGTGTCTCGTGAGTGCTCACGCGCGCGTGACCACCGGCCGCATCGAACTGTCGCCCCACCCGGCGCATCTGGCTGCGGAAGTTCGAGCTCTTGCCGGCCAGCCACGCCTCGTATGACTCATCCCCGAGCGAGATCGTGGGGGCGCCCATGATCAGGTACTGGCGCAGGACGGGTCGCAGCCATCCGGGCCAGGCGTTGCGCAGCGTCGCCGCCCATGGCGAGCCGGCCGGATGGCCCTCCAGAGCGACGATCTCCGCGCGCGGCTGAGCGTCTGCGAGCACGCGGGCCACGACGCCGGCGACCTCCCACTCGCGCCCCGGCAGGGCCAGCGGAGACAGCCGAGACGCAAGCTCGATTCCCGGCAAGCGGTAGTCGATCCGGCCGCGCTTGCCCGGGACGGTGTAGAAGGGCGCGAATCCAACGAGTCGATCGCCGTCCAACACGACGATCGTGCGCGGCTCGGCGCCCGGTGGGGCCATGTGGTGCCACCACGGCATGACCCATCCCGGAGCCATCAGTGGCAAGGCGCACGCAATCGCAAGTGCGTCCCACTCATCTGACAGCGGCTCCAGCTCCGCGAGGTCTGTGATCAGCTCGAAGCTGAGCATCGGCGCGTCACTCTACTCCGGCGTAAGCCTGGCGTCGTCGCGCGCGGGTCTCGCTGGAAGATCCCGAAACGAGCCGACCGTCCGCCTTTTCAGAGCCTGCAGCCACTGGGCCGACATCAGCAGCGCATAGTCGCGATCGCGGTCGGGGTGGGTCATGACCTCCACGCTCTGGCTATCGGCATTTGCGAGCAACGCCTCGATGCTCATCGCCGTAGGGCTTGCCGCGACCGGATCGATCGCAAAGAACCGTTCGGTGCTTAGCTGGCGGTGGGCGATGAAGCGGTGCCTTGCACGTCGTATCACAGTGCCCAATCCTGGTTGGGCTTCGGGGTTGCTGTCGGCGGTGCGAACCGCGACCCCTCGCGGCAAGGCCAGCAGCACGGTGGGGCTGAGGTGGACGTGATTGTGACCGTCTATATGGGTCGGCTCACCTCCGTACAGCTCGCGGAAGCACGCTAGCTGATCGGCGATGCAACGCTTGATGAGCGGTATCAGAGGTGGGTTGATGGCCACGCGCGTGAGGCGCTGCCCAGACAGATGGCGGCGTGCCCGGGCCTGACGCGAACGTACGGCGGCAGGGGTCGCTTCGTCCTCGAACTCTTGCGTGAGGTTCAAATGCAGGCCGACCGGCAAGCCCGATGCCCGCACCAGCTCGGCGGCTCGGCGGCTGTCGCTCATGTAGACCATCGCGCTCGTGCTGGTGATACCCCCGGCCGCGAAGCAATGGAGGATCCTGTCGCTTGCCAATCGGTTGCCGCCGAAGTCGTCGGCATTGACGACCAGTAGGCCATGCTTGTCAGAGCAAGCATCTTCCTGTCCGGGGCTCACCGCGGATGCTCCGGAGTTACCGGAATCGCCAGTCCCTCGAGCAGCTTGCGCCAATGCTCGCCGTAGCGCGCGAGACTGTTGTGCGCCAACACAAAAGCTCGCGCCTGTGACGCAAGCCCGGTGAGGTCCATCTCGGGAAGGGCAAGCAGCCGGCCTCTCACGTCCTCGAGCGTAGGCTCGACGCAAAGCGTCTCGTAGGCGGGCAGGGCTCGCAGGAAAGTCCTCATCCAGCCCACTCGTGTAGTCAGCAACGGTCGCCCGCATGCGAGGGCCTCCAAGACGACCAAGCTGCATGCCTCGTAGCGGCTTGGGAATACCACGCAGTCAGAAGCCGAGTAAGCGTCCGCCAGTTCCTCCGGGCCGAGCACGCCCAGGTGACGAGCTCCATGAGCGCCGCTTGCCCCGGCGATCAGCAGCTCATAACCTGCGCTCACGGTCGCCCCGAGCAGGATGTCGCTCCCCTTGCGATAGTCCATGCGCCCGACGAACAGCGCGTAGCGGCCTTCAGCTGGGATCCCAAGTCGCGTCCGGGCCTCGCCGCTCTCGCGTGGAGCGAATACAGCGGTGTCGATGCCGTTTGGGATGACATTGTCGACGTGTGCCCTGTAGTAGCGGCGAGCCTCCGCGGCGGCCGCCTCCGATACGCAAACAAGCCTGGTCGCGCTACGACCCGTGAGCGCCTCTGTCGCACCGGCGCTCGCTGTGCGGCGTATGCGCTCGCGCAGCGGCAGCACGCCGGCTTCGGCACGGGTGTCGCCGATCATCGTCCCGTGATAGACGTGAATGCGTGGTACTCCTTGGGAGAGTCCGCCGCCGAGATATCCGTTGCTGACGATCACGTCTGGGCGCTCGGCCAACGCCGCCCTGCCGGCCGACAGCGACATGCTCGGGTAACCGAGTCCAAGGCGGAACTGCCAGCGAGTAGGTGCTCGCCTGGGGCCGACGACAGTCGTATCCCACCCCTGCTCTTCGAGCACCCGGGCCAGCAGCAGAGACACCCTCTCCACGCCTCCCGAGCCGTTGGATGGGTCTGGAGAGATCACCACTGCGCGAGGCATCGCGCTCAGTGCTCCAGGCCGCGGTCGGGGCCATGCGTGACCAGTGCTACAGCTCTCGAGATGCGCGACCGGGTCGCCCCCCTTAGGACTATCGCGATCCTTTGCAATATGAAGCGGGCCTGGCTTGCCGTCCTACTACGGATGTAGCCCTGCTCGATTAGCCAAGCCCCATGGCGATTCAGAAAGCGCCAGTTGTTGCGGGCTGCCCAGTACTCGTAGCGCAGCGTCGAGGATTGGTGGGCCCCTCCGTCCCAGTTGCCGAACTGATAGCAGTAGGTCTCTCCTGTGAACAGGCAGCGAAATCCTGCGCGGGCCGCCTGCACGAAGAAGTCCGTCTCCTCGCGGTAGGCGTTGACGAGAAAGCCGTCGTCGAAGCGGACTTGCTCGAAGACCGAGCGTCTGACGAGAGCGCGTGCCGGCAAGAACGGCGTTTCGAGGGCTTGCCGCGGGAAGCTGCCCACATCCTCCATCGAGGGCTCATCCACACGCGGCGCCGTGGCTGCGATCGCTGCGATCTGCTCGACCGTGCCAGGCACGTGGAGCAGGGGCGCGCCGAGGATGTCCGCGCTATGACGACTCGCCTCAGCGCGCAGGACGGTGGCGTAATCGGTAGGGAAGCGACAGTCGTCCTCTCCGAACAGGACCCATCCGCCGGTGGCGGCGCTCAACCCGGTGTTGCGAGCCGCGGGCACACCGCGGTTGAGCTCGTGTCGAATGATCCTCAACCGGGGGTCGGCGGAAAACTGCGCGCACACCTGTGGCGTGTCGTCGCTCGAGCCGTCGTCTACGACGATCACCTCGGCGACATCCTGCATCGCCAACATCGAGGGTAGGTTCAGGCGCAGCGCCTCAGCTCGGTTGTAGGTGGGGAGAACCAGCGTGATGTCATCGCGCTTGCCCACAGCCACGGCGCCAGTCTATCCGGGACCTATGTATGCCGGCCTGCGCGGGGTGGCCGTCAGCGCCTCTACCATCGTCGCGTGCGCGGACGCGACGGTAGACCCCGGTGAGCGACCTCGGCCAGATCGGAGCGCGGCGGATGACGGCCGACGTGACGGTGCAAATCGTCGCGCGCATTCTCAATCTTGCCCTCGGTGTGGTTGTCACGCTTGTAATCGTTCACGCCCTGGGCAGCCGTGGCTTCGGGGTGTGGTCCTCGCTGTTCGCGGTGACTCAGATAGCCGCCAGCTTCGGCGAACTGGGACTCAACCAGGTTGCCGTGAATCGTGCCGCGGCCGAGCCGGAGCGCGAGGCGGGTTGGCTCGGGGCGCTGTTGTCTCTGCGGCTGCTCACCGGCATTCCGGTCACGATCGTGTCGGTGCTGGCGGTCCTCCTGATCGCGCCCGACCACAACAGTCAGTTCGCGGGGGTGCTGCTCTCGTTGCTGCTGCTGGTTGGCGTTCCCACGACACTCAATGTCGTCTTCCAGTTGCGTGTGCGCAACGACATTCCGATGGGCATCATGAGCTTGAACAGTCTCATCTGGGCGGCCGCCGTGATCGCGGTAGCTGCCTTCTCCGGAGGCGTTGCGGCGTTCGCCGTCGCCTTCTTCATCACCTCGGCGCTTACAGCGTGTCTGACGGCGTTGCTCGCCTTGAGGCTTGCCGCCGTGCACCTGCGCGGCTCCTCCAAGCACTGGAGGGCTCTGCTACGAGTCGGGGTGGGGCTGGGCATAGCGGGGGTGCTTGTCACCTCCTACGTCAGGCTCGACCAGGTGTTGGTGCTCGAGTTCGCGGGCGCTCGCCAAGCTGGCCTCTACGGTGCGGCCTACCGTCTGCTCGACCAAGTGCAGTTCATCCCGATTTCGGTGATGACGACGCTCTTCCCCATGATCGCCGCTGCGTACAAGAGCAGCCGGGATCGCTCGCTCGAACTGTTGCAAGCCGCGGCCGAGTATCTCACGATGGCATCGCTGCCGATTCTTGCTTTTACGATCATTGCCGCCGAGCCGATCATGACGTTTTTGTTCGGCCGTCAGTTCGCCGCGGGTGCGCCGGCGCTGCCGATCTTGGCTGGTGCGTTCGTCTCGATCTCCTTCGGGTATCTCGCCGGGAACATGGTGGTGATCCTGGAGTTGCAGCGGCGGTTTGCCGTCTACGCGGCAATTGGCTTGCTTGTGAATGTGGTGCTCAATCTTTTGCTCATCCCGCGCTATGGGTTCCTTGCCGCCGCATGGGTGACGCTCATAACAGAGGTCACCGTCATGTTGTTGTCGATGCGCAGAGTGCTGCTCGCCCTCAAAATGCGCCCGCGCATGGGACGATTGGTGCGGACGCTATTGGCGGCTTGCATCATGGGTGCGTTGACGTGGATCGCTCGCATGGCGGGCGCGCCGCTGGGGGTCCTGGCTGTTGTCGCGGTGCCGAGCTATGTCGCGGCGTTGCTGCTTCTCGGCGTGCTGGTGCCCGCCGAGGTCATGGTCATCCTGCGCAAGCAGACGGTGGTGTCCTCTGGGGACGGAGCCCATTGAGGTAGGTGGGTATTCGAGGCGGGCATCGCGAGTCAGCGGTTCCTTCGACGTCGAAGCGGCGCGTGTAAGACTGTTCGGATCAGGGCTGGAGCAGGACTTCGGCTGTCGGTTCTTTGATCGCACGCCTCAATGCGTCCTGACTCACCGATTGCTCCTTGGTTGCTATGAAACGGGAAATCGCGTAGGTACCGGTTCGGTGCACTTCAGCCAAACGGAAGCCTGTGGGAGCTGTCATGGGAACCACAGCGGCAAGCGGAGCGCGTCCGGTCCTGGCCGTTGGCAGCCCGATGAAGGCAACTTCGCGTGTGGACACGCTCAGCCCGTGGATTGGGCTTACCCGCGGCAAGTAAACGTCGAGTGGGAGCAAGCCATTCTGTTCAGTTACGAGCACACGCTCGGAGGTAGGCGAGCCCAGAGATCGCGAGACGCCGCGCCAGTCCTCGCGCTGGTAGCCCGGGTTCGTGTCGGTGGCGAGGATCACGAGCAGGGATATCGCGCAGAGGCTCGCGCCGAGCAGGGCTCCGATACGTCCGGCGCGGGCGATCCCGAGACCGCTCGCGACCAGGACCGCCCAGGGAGCCCAAGCGGCCATCACGTTGCGACCGTTGAAGACGTCCTGAAGATGCGTCACTGCGAGCAGCAGCGGAATCGCGAGAGCGCCCACGGCCACGATCGTCACGTCGCGTGCGTGCCGCCGCTCGCGGGCGTTCCCGCGCACCACCAGCAGCCACACGGCCATGGCCGCGAGGATCCCTGCGAGTGCGGCCGAGAAGATCTCCAATGGGCTGTAGAGCCCGACCAGGAATTGCTTCGGCGCTTGTGCAAAGCGAGAGAGGAGCGACGTGGTCTGAATCCAGTCGGACTGGCCGCCGCCGCGCTGGCGCAGCGCGAGCGGTACAAGTGCCAATCCGACGATTGCCACCGGTGCGATCGCGGAGCTGGACTTCCTCCAGCTCACGCGACGAATCAGCACAGCCGCCTCGGGTAGGAACACGAAGACGGCGAAGTAGTGCGTCAGAAGCGCGAGCGCGGATAGGCCGGACCACCAGGCCAACTTGCGTATCGTAGGTTCGCGCAGGGCGTGCTGCCACGCAAGGAATGCGGCTGTGCTCAACAGGATCAGCAGGGCGTAGCCCCGCGCCTCCTGCGAGTAGTAGTAGAGGACGGGACTGACCGCTGCAAGCGCGGCAGCCCACAATCCCACGCGCACGGAGACTCGCTTGCCCACCAGGTATATGACGGGAATGGTGAGCGTTCCCATGAGTGCGGAGAACGACCGGAAGCCGAGCGGTCCCAGCCCGAAGATCTTTGTCCATGCCCAAACGAGCACGTAATAGAGAGGTGGGGCAGACTCGCTCGAGGGCAAGTGGGAGAGCATTCCCGCGAAGCCGCGATGCACGAGCAGGATCGTCGCCGACTCGTCCAGCCATATGCTCTGGACGTCGAGCGTGCCAAAGCGCAGCGCCGCCGCCAGCAAGGTGAGCGCGAGGACGATTGTCGCCGGGCGAGGACACCGGGAGGACGCTCCTTGGGGAACGGTCCGAGCGGCTTGCCGTTCGGCATCGGCGATCGCGGGCGTGGGAGGCATCGAGCTTGAGCCCACGGCTCGGATTATGTCAGTCGCCGAGATCCCTCGGGCTGTGCGATCTCAGGCATCGGCGAGCGTCGTCTCGACGGCCGTCGTATAGGCGCCCTTGGTCTGCAGTTCGTGTTGCAAGGCGCCGAAATAGAGCTGGTCGTTGTCGGTGGCGCCGGTCGATTCTTGATCGCGAACCTGATAGAGCACGAACATGCCAAACCGGCTGCCGAGCAGACGCTTGATGCCGCTGAATGTGCTCGTAAGCGTGCTTGCGGCTTCTTCGTAGCTCATGCACTTGTTCCAGCCGTCGTTGTCGCTGAGGCAATGGCCATTGTCGTTTGCGACGCCCCACTCGGTGATGTCGATCGGAATGTTCGACGGTGCGCCATGTGCGGCTGTCTGGGCGAGCAGATCCTGAAGCCGGCTTTCCCAAGAGGTGCCGTAGGGGTGGATCGTCCAGCCGGCCACATAGCTGCCGAGGTTGGGAACGGATGAGAACATCCCGTTCACCCACGTGCCGGTCCAGTCGTCGGCTTGGGCCAGGAGTCCCACTTTGATCCCCGTGGAAGAGATTGCTTGTGCGGCTTCCTTCAAGCGCAGCGCATAGCTCTCAGCTCTCGCTGTGTAGGACGGGCTTTCAGCGCTGTCGCCGTACTGATACCCGTAGGAGGTCTCGTTGCCGAACTCGATCGACTGAATCGCCAGGGCACCGTCGCTGCGATTGGCCCAGAAGCTGCCTCCGGGTCCAAAGGCCTTGGCCCAGCTCGCGAGGTTCTGGGCTTGTTCCGGTGTCGGGAGCGTCCCATAAAAGCCCGCGAGCGGCAGGACGCGCACGCCGATCGCTGCGTATCCGGCGATCACGGGCTGCAACTGCGCAGCGGGTGTGCCAATCGAGAACTCGATCCGAACGAGCTTCGCACCGAGTTCGGTGGTGGCTGTGAGGTCGTTGGCTTCCATCCCTGAGTCGATGCCCGTCTGAAGAGGTGGGGATGTCGGAGGAGTCGTGGCGTCGCCGCCGGATGACGAGTTGCCACTGGATGAGGAGCCATCGCCGGTCGTGGATTGCGAGTCCGGGCCCGATTCGTTACCAGCTATGGGTTCTCCTACGGGGTCTGCGCCGGTGAGGGATTGCGAGTCCGAGCTATTTCCGGAGCTGATGCCTGAGTCGTTGCTCGACTTCTGCACGCTTCCTGCACCGCTGGCCCCCGGGGTCGAGGGTGGTGCGCTCGAAGGCCGGTTATTGCGAGTACTCCCGCTCGAGGTGTGTCGACGCGCGACGCGCGCTTCGATATGTGTCAAGAGTTGGCGCGCACGGTGGCAGCGCCGCGGCTTGTGGGCGCGGGCGGGGCACAGGCGATTGACCGCGGCGCGTAGGTTGTGACTTTGGGCCTCTGCTGACTGTGCTCGTGCCCGCGTCGTGGCCGTGGCTGTTGCGAGGTCTTGTGGCGCCTGGCTTGCGGCTGCTGTTCCACCGAAGCAAACAACGACGCTCAATATTGCGATTGCCACTACCAGAAGGCGGCCGGATATCGGGGTGGCGTGCATTCGGACTCTTTCGGGAGCCGGGCCATCTCATGGAGACCCCTGGCTTTGCGGCCCCGCCTCGCGACGGGTGTGCCGTTGTCGTGTTCCTTCTCGACGCTTTTTCGCCGTTACATGACCGCATCGGCCTATGGCGAACCCTTCCGAGGCCGTTTGGAGCCGCTAGACGGATATACGGGTCACACATGGCCCGGGACCGTAGTTCCGAGCTATGGAGGCGGCTCATCTACCGCCGCGGGGGTGGCTCGTTGGATGTCGAGTGCGTGGCGGACGTCACTACCATGACCCTGCAATGCTCTTCTCAGCTCAGCCCAGGGAGGGTCCGCGTCTCAAGTGGGCGCGGCGTAGCGACGATGGGGTCGGGATGGCGGATACAGCGATCGACAGCGGTTACGAGCCGGGCGGTTTCAGCGCGATCGAGCGTGGCCTGTCTCATCGACGTGAGGCTCGAGCGCTTGACAGGAAGAGTTTTGGCAGGTCGGGGGAGATGACGTGAGTGTTCCCGAGCAATACGACGCGATGCGTGAGAGCGACAGCCTTTCGAGCGCGACGGCGGTGCTCCGCCGGCGTTGGCCGCTGATCGGCGGGATAGTGATCGCTTGTTTGCTCGTCTCGGTGGTACGCCACGAGCGATCCTCCAAGTCCTACGCCGCCACCGCGAGCGTCACCTTTCAGAGCGCGACGCTTCCCGACGCGGCGCTCCAGGTCTCGCCCTCCGGTAGCAGCGAACCGCAACGAGCCGCTGATACCGAGGTCTACATCGCCCACTCCAGCCAAGTGGCCGAAGGAGTGCGCAAGCAGCTACACGCCTCGGCGACCGCGAAGGAACTGCTGGAACTCGTGAAGGTCGAAGCGGCGGCCAATGCCGACGTGCTCAACATCCTCGCCACGACTGGCGATCCGCACTACTCGGCACGGCTCGCCAATGCCTTCGCGGCGCAGTACATCGCTTTCAAGGCTGCCGCTCAGGTTGCCAGCATCGAAGAAGCCCAGCATCAGCTTCAACAGCAGATCGCCGGACTGCCGGTCGGCTCCGCTGCACGCCTGTCGTTGGAACAGTCTCAGCAGCGCCTCGGAGGGCTGCGGGCGGTCGCGGGCGGTGGTGCGAATGTCATCAGCCTCGCGACGCCGCCGACGGCCCCTTCCGGTATGAGCCTCTCGACGGCCGCGTTGATTGGCGTTATCGTTGGGCTCGCGATCGCACTCTCCCTCGTGTTCCTACTCGAATCGTTGGACAGGCGCATGAAGACGATCGAGGAGTTCGAGCGCGACTACCGATTGCCGGCGCTCACGGGAGTCCCCCAGTCGGCTTTCGACGCGGGGCAAGCCAATGAGCGAACGGCCCAACTCGAGCCATATCGGATTCTGCGCAGCGCGCTGGACTTCGCGGCCGTGGCGCGGCCGGTGGACACCCTGCTGATTACGAGCGCGGTATCTGGCGAGGGAAAGACCACGGTTGCAGTCGACCTCGCGCACGCGATCGCCTTGACCGGACGGGCGGTCGTGCTGGCGGAGTTCGACCTGCGCCGTCCGATGTTTGGACGCCATTTCAACTTCAGCTCGTACGACGGGCTCACGACGGCGCTAGCCAATGGCGAGGGTGTCACAAACCTGTTGGTCAAACCATTTTCAGAGCTACCGAACCTGTCGATATTGAGGGCCGGGCGCCTTCCCCCCAACCCGTCCGAGCTGCTTGGCACCGCGGCTGTCGAGCAGGTCATCTCAGAACTCTCCAGCGACGACACCACCGTGATCATCGATGCGCCGCCCTTGAATCCTGTCGCGGACGCGCAGGTGCTGCTCAACAACTCGGCGGTCCACGGAGTGATCGTGGTGGGACGGGTGGACAAGACCACACGCGAGGAGGTTCGTCGCGCCCGCGCGATCATCGACCGTCATACTGTCCTACCGATTGGCTTGGTGGTCACGGGTCTGCGTGACGCTGGACGCTACGGGTACGAGCCCTATGAGAGCGTCGATTCAACCAAGGCTGACATCGAGGCTCTTTCGCGTCCGCCAAGTCGTTCATCGAGTCGTACGCCCGCTACCTGAGTAGAGCCCTGATGGTTGCACGGCATCTGCGACCTGTCTCCCACGCGCCGATCGACCTGCCGTTGGCGGCTGGCGCGACGGTTGCGACCGCACTGTTGGCGTTGTTGGTCAGTCACAGGGTTGGCGGTTTTGGCATCCTCGCGCCTCTGGCTGTGGTGTTGGTGGCGATTGCAGTGTTGAGGCCTCTGTTTACGGTGGCCGCGGTGGTGGGGCTCACGGTGCTCTGCGAGGGGCCCAGCTTTGGGATTCTGACTTTCTCATCCCACCTATATACGCAGGTCTACAAAGACATCAGCGCGCTCGACCTGCTTGTGGTGCTTGCCGTGCTCGCGGTCGCCTTCGATCTGATCCGGAGTGGGCGCTCGCTCTATGTCCCGCTGCCGCTCAAGCTCCCCTTGACGCTGTTGGTGTTGGCCATGATGGCCGGCGCGATCACGGGTCACGCGGCGGGTGCAAGCACCCGTTTCGTGCTCGCCTCCGAGAACGTGCTCGCATACCTGTTGGCGATGCCTCTCGTCGTCGCCAACCTCGATCTGGAGCGTAAGCAACTGAGGTGGCTCCTGGGAGGAGCTGTGGCACTTGCGATCGCGAAGGCTGTGCTCGGGTTGATCGAGGTGGCCAGCAGTCACGGTCAGACGATAGACGGGACCACGCTCACCTACTACGAACCGACCGCCAACTGGATCGTCATGATCGCGTTGCTCGCGATCTTTGCCGCTGTCCTCGCTCGCGCCAAACCGCCTCTGTGGATGTTGCTCGGGAGTCCACTGCTGTTCGCTTCTTTGCTGCTGTCATATCGACGTTCGTTTTGGATCGCGGCGGTGCTGGGGGTGCTGCTCGTCCTCCTGTTGGGCACGTCGCCCCTGGGACGTCGAATGCTGGTTCCCGTGGGGTTGCTCGTGGCACTCGCGATCTGGCTGTTGGGGTCCACCAGCTTCCAGTCGCAGTCGCCGATCGTCCAGCGTGTCAGCTCATTGCAGTCTTCCAAGGTAGAAGCCAATGTGGAAGACCGCTACCGCATAGACGAGCGGGCGAACGTGCTGAGCGAGATCGATCGCCACCCGATTAGCGGACTGGGCATGACGATCCCGTGGGAAGCCACCGCCATGGCATTGCCGGTCGAACACGCAGGGGGGCGGCTGTATGTGCAGTTCGCGGCTCTCTTCTTGTGGCTTAAGCTCGGAGTACTCGGGTTGCTCGCGTATATCTCCATCATCGCGGCCAGCATGGTGCTTGCGTTTCGCGCGTGGCGCGCCGCTTACGATCCCATCTCGCGCGCATTTGGGCTTGCCTCGCTTTGCGGAGTGGTGGCGCTCGTGGTTCTGGATACGACCGCGAGCTTTACAGGCGTTGACGCTCGCTTCACGGTGTTGTTCGGAGCTCAGCTGGGCTTGCTCGCCTTGATTGCCGACGGACGGCTATTGCCTGCCGAGCAATCCCGCTAGCGCCTCGACCGAATAGCGTTGCTCGGCGAGCCTGCGCCCGGCACGAGCGATCTCTGGGGCGCCGTCCCGCAGCACCTGCACGAGTGTGTCGGCAAACGCCCGCGAGCCCTCGGCGACCAGGCAATCGATGCCATCCTGGATATCCAGCCCGGCGACGGCGCGGGGGGTGGCAACAACTGGCAGGCCGTAGGCAAGTGCTTCGACCAGCTTCAGCGGGCTGCCACCGCCCTGGAGCAGCGGCACGACCGCGCAGCGCACCTGCGCATAGGCGCCGGCAAGGTCCTCTACGAAGCCGAGCGCACGCACGCGCGGGTCCTTGCTCGGAGGGTGCTCCAGCCCGGCGCCGACCAGTATGAGTTGGGCGTTGGGAAGTTGCTGCCATGCGCGGGGGAGCACCTCTTCGATCAGGAACGTCAACGCGTTGCGATTTGGCGTGTAGGCGAAGTTGGCGACGAAGATCGCCACCGGTTCGGTTGCGAGGGTCCTCGCAGGTTCGGATGAAGCCGATGCCGGCTCGGGTGTCGCCAGCGGCTCGGAGGCCGAACTGAGGTCAGATCGGGGGGGTGTCGCGAAGACTGGGCGAATCGCGGACACGTCGACCACATTGGGCGCCAGTCGCAGCTTTGCCTCCGGGCAAAGGGCGCGCGCGCCGCGCATATCGGCCTCGCTGACCATCCACGACTCGCTGGATGCTCGCAAGAGCCGCCGCTCGAACGAGTGCAAGCCTCGCAATGAGCCGTCGTCGTCGGGGAGCTCGTGGCGGAAAGCCGACTCCAGGTTGTGCGCGTTGTAGATGACCGGACGCCGACGTGCCAGCCCCGCGAGCGCGGCCGCGGCGGTTGGTCCATCGGCGATCACGCGCCGGTAGTTGCTACTACCCGCCCACCGGGTCGCCGCCGAGGCCAGCTCCGGGGAGACGCCGCGCGCCAGGCCGCTCGGCACCCTGCCCAGCCGAGCCTTCACATATGCGACAGCTCGTCGTATTCCGCGTGAAGCAATCACCTCTTGCAGCACGATTCCGGGGATCGCACTAAACGCCTCGTCGGGGCGATCGGCGCCAAAGCGCACGTAGAGCAGCGTCAAAGGACCGTTCATCGCAAGCGCTCGCGCGATGCCGTACGTGCGTACATCGCGGCCCGAGCGCAGCGCTGGCGTGTGAGTGCTGACAAGCAGGTCTCTCCCATCTTTCGGCAGAGCGTCGATCACGGTGGCGATTTGCTCGATGCGTCCCTCCCACGAGTGGGCGGCTGCTGCTTGCGAGCGCGCGGCACGACGCTGGGGGGTGTCCTCGGCAAGCGCCTCGTCCAGCAGTCTCGCGATGCCGTCCGCATCTGGCGCGCTCGCCACAGCGTCGATTTCGGTCAAGGAGGGCAGCGGCGTGGCCACTACCGGCAAACCGGCGGCCAGGTACTCATAGACCTTCATCGGGAAGATGCTGTCGGTGAGCTGGTTGCGCGCGTATGGGATCAGGCCGGCTTCGGCTCCGCGCAGCACGCTCGGCAGATGCTCGTAAGTGCGTGCACCGAGCAGATGGATGTTCGGCTCGGCCGCGAGAGCGGACACGTCGGTACTCGGGTCGCCCGCGCCAACGGGACCGACGAGCGCAAATGACCAGGAAGGCCTGAAGCGGGCCAGCTGGATGAGCAGCCCCATGTCGAGCTTGGTGGCGACGACGGCGCCGGTGAACACGATGCGTGGAGCGGGCAGCCTGGCCATCCCGGGGTCGATCGGACCTTCCTCCAGCGCGCTCGCAAACAAGGCCGTGTCGGCCACATTGGGCGCATAGATCACGTTGTCTGAGATGGAACGCAGGCGCTCGGCCAGGGCTGGCGCGCTTGCGAGCACGAGTTCCGCTCGCCGCGCAAAACGTGTCTCGGCCGTCCGGAAAGAGGCTGCATCGATACCTGGTTGGGCAGCGATGTCATCGACGCAGTGGTAGACCACCAGCTCCGGCTGGAGCACTTCGAGTAGTGACTCGGCCTGAGGCACGTAGGCCCACAGGATCGGCTGTTGCATTCCCAGCTTGCGTGCTGCGCGCCGCACGAACATCTCGAGCAAACGCCGGTTCAATGCACGCACGAAAGCGTTTGCGTGCAGCGGCAAGACAAGCGGGGAGAGCACGTGCAGGCCGTCTACTTCGCGTGCGCCGCTCAATCCGCGGCTCAGGCGGCGCGCGATCCGCTTGAGGTCGCGCCCGGCAAGCTGCGGGCGGCGCAGGCCGAGCGACTCGACGAACAGCACCTTGTTCTCGGCCGCGAGCCGCTTCATCAGATGGTGCTGGTTAGTCTGCAGGGCGGTGTCCCAGTCGGCGAAACCAACACACACGATGTCGCGGCCCTGAAGCCGTGGCGGATCGGCCATCCTCGACATGATCCCAGGCCCGAAGACCGGGAGGGATTTGGATGGGGCGCGCTCCGCGCGCCTGATGTTCGCGCCAGAGCTGAATACCGGCCTCCTCCACGGCCCCGAGCTCGACACGGCCTTGGTGCGGGCGGCCACTCGTGTGCGCGACGTGCCCTCGCGTCCTTTGCGTCTTGCCCAGCAGGTTGGCTACAAGCTTGGCCGGCTCGGCTTCGAGCGCCAAGTCGTCGCTCCGCAGGTGGCGGCACGCAATTCGGTGCTTGGCTCGCGCGCCAGCGGGCCGCCTCGCTTTCTCGTGCGCGTCGACGAGTTTCCCCACTATCGCGCTTGGGAGGATCCGCAGCGCTTCGGAAACGAGCGCTTCGAGCGCTTTCACGAGATCATGTCGGCGGCGAGCATGCCCTACCTGCTAGCCGTGTTGCCGCGGGTCAGTCACGAGCCGCTCGCACCTGTCGGCGATTCACGTGCGCTAGACGCCGGGGAGACCGCGATGCTTGCGCGGCTGGGAAACGAGCAAGTGACCTTTGCGCTGCACGGGCTGACGCACCGCACACGCTTTGCCTCTCCCCGGCGCCACTCCGAGCTGTGCGGGTTGGGCGCCGTGGCGACCGAGGAGCTGCTCGACGCCGGTCTCGCCGAATTGGCGCGCTTGGGGCTGTCCGCCGATGTGTTTGTTCCGCCTTACAACCGCTTCGACGCGAGCCAGTTCGCGGCGTTGGCGCGTCGCTTCGGAGTGGTGTGCGGTGGCCCAGAGTCGATCGGGACGATAGGCTTTCAGCGCACTCCACAGTGGCGCGGCGAGAGCGTCTATCTCCCCTCCTACGCTCCCTTTTACGGTCACGCGGCGGAGGTGCTGCTGGCGGTCGAACACGCGATCGAGGCCGCCTGGGGATTGTGGGTGCCGATCGTGCTGCATTGGGGTTGGGAGGCAGACGCCGGCTGGACCGATCTGGAGAGGCGCGTAGGCGTGCTCGCTCCGTATGCGGTCGTATGGGAGGACTTCATCGCTGCCGTCAGGGACAGCAGATGAGCGACACGCCTATCCAGCGGCTGCGCGAGCGCTTTCCGCGCGTAGCCGTCGTGCACGAGTGGCTCACGATTCCCGGCGGCTCCGAGGATGTCGTGATCGAGCTGCTCGAGATGTTTCCCAAGGCCGAGCTGTTCACCTCTATCTACGACCCCAAGCCGTGGCCTGAGATCGTCACCGAGCGGCCCGTACACGCCTCCTATCTCAACCGCATCCCGGGGGCCCAGGCGCATTACCCGAAGTTGTTGCCGTTGATGACCAGGGCCTACCGAGCATTTGACTTTTCGCACTTCGATCTGGTGCTCTCGAGCAGTCATGCCTGCGCAAAGAACATCCGCACTCCGCCTGATGTGCCGCACGTCTGCTACTGCCATACACCGATGCGCTACGCCTGGGACGAGAGCCTGCTCGAGGGCGAGGAGATCGGGCGTGCCACGCGGCTCGCGCTGCCGCTGATGCTGCGTCGCCTGCGCCGCCAGGATGTCGAGGGGGCCACTTCGCCCGACGTGTTTGTCGCCAACTCGCGCAACGTGGCCGATCGCATCCGGCGCTACTACGGTCGCAGCGCCGAGGTTGTGAACCCGCCGGTGGCTGTCGAGCCCCTGCTGGGCTTGCCTCGCGGTCAGGACGAGCACTATCTCGTGTTCGGTCGCGTGGTCCCCTATAAGCGCGTCGAGCTTGCCGTGGCCGCTTGCGCCCGCTTGGGGCGGCCGTTGAAGGTGGCAGGCGACGGGCGGGCGATGGCCTCTGTGCGCGCGGCCGCCGCCGGACATCCGCAGATAGAGCTGCTCGGCCGTGTGGAGGACGCCGAGCGGGACGCGCTGATGAGTAGCGCCCGCGCTCTGCTGTTTCCCGGCGAGGAGGATTTCGGCATCGTCCCAGTCGAGGCGCAGGCGGCTGGCCTGCCGGTGATCGCCTACGAAGTCGGTGGTGCTTCCGAGACAGTGATCGATGGGCGCACCGGGGTCCTGTTCGAGCAGCAGAGCGCGCTCGGGCTCGCCGCTGCGATCGAGCGCTTCGAGGGGCTCGAGCTGGACGAGCAAGCGATTCGCCAGAACGCCGAGCGCTTTGGCCGCGAGCGCTTTCGCTCGGAGATGGCCGCGGTGATCGAGCGGGCTACCTCAGCACAGCCTGCACCTGCCTAGCGAGATAGCCCGGAGCGGAGATCCTCACCTGCACGTTCAGGTGGTCGTGGTGGTGGCGTAGGAGGGTCATCGCATGGCGATCCAAGTGCATGGTCAAGCTGAAGTCGCCTTTCTTTGGGCCAAAGCTCTCGCCGGCGAGCAGAATGAGGACAGTCCGAAAGACACGATGGTGGCCGCTACCGCGCTTCACGATTAGGATCGCGCGTATGGCGATGGCGCCCTTGCACGAGCCTGGCTTGATCGTGCATCGCAGCGCCAAATGCACGATCCCTGCTCTGGATGCGCGCAGACGCGTGCGCACAAGAAGCGTAGGCGCCTCGACCTTGACCGTATTCGAGCCTGTCGGAGTGCTCGTTGTGCTGGTCGAGCCGCTGGATGTTGGCGGTAGTTGAGCGACTTGATATGCCGTCACACTCGATCCGCTCGCGACGAACAGGCGCCCGCCCGCCGCGCTCGGGGAAGCGAAGTGGTCGATGACCGGGCTCGGCAGAGTCTCGGTATAGCGAGGGGTGCCGGTTGCGGGTTCCAGGCCATAGAGCTTGGTCCCGCCGCCTTTGAAAGCTCCGGTGGCGACCGTCCAGACCAACCCGGCGGAGACGATCGGCGGCCCGAAGGCGTCCGCTGGTCCTTGCCATAGCGCCGTGAATGTGCGTGCAGTTTCGTTGTAGGCGAGCGCCTGGGTGCCGTTGGTGCAGGCGATGTAGAGGATGCCGCCTGCGAACGCGTCTCCGCCAAAACTGCCGTCGCCTTTACAGACCTGTGCTTTGAACACGGCCGTGTGATCGCTGTTCATCGTAGCCTCGTCGATCAGGTAGCCCACGCCGTCCTTGCCGGCCTGGAACAGCAGCCCGCCGGGCAGCAGCTCGGCTGCGGCCGACGACAGGTCGAGATCGTTGTTGCTCTCTTCTTCCCAATTGGGCGGCTCGAACCAGCCAAACGGGGATGTGGGTTCGGACGCTGGCCGAGCGACGAAGTCCTGTGCCAGATCGAGCTTTACGACGCTGTCGGAGTAGTCAAATTCGGTGGCGCGCTTGCCATCGGGTGGGTCGGGGTTGCCGGTGGTGGCATAGACATCGCCTTCTTCGCCGACCGCCGGACCGGCCGGCGCCCATACCGCCCCGCCGGAGAGCGAGGGAAGCGCCGGCTGGTACTGCCAGAAGCGCGGCGTGCCGCCGTTCGCGGGGGCCGCGACGACCGCACCCTGGTAGTCGCTGCAATCGCCGTCGTTGCCGCCGTAGCCAAAGATGACTTCGCCTTTGTCGAGGTTGAGCGCGGTGCGCTGCAACAGCGCCTTGGGGTCAGCGCCGGGTGGGTCCACATTCGTGCTCACCATTTCTTCGCCGCTTGCCAAGCTGAGTCCGACAAGCCTGTGTTCAGCCTCTTTGGTGATTTGGTTCCAGCGGTCGGCTACGACAAAGAACGCCCCCAATTCCAAATCAATTACGGGCGTCCCGACAACCCCGACCGTGGGTTCGATATCGCCGCAAGGCAATTCGTCTGATGGCACCGGTGTACCGACGCTCTTCTGCCACACGACCTTGCCGGTGGAAGCTTCAAGCGCGTACACCTCGTCTGCAACGGTCGCCACGTAGACGAGATCGCCGAGCACCAGTGGCTGACTCCAGATCGGTGCTCCCAGATCGACGCTCTGCCAGGCGAGCTGCGGTTCGATCGGCTGAGTAGCTTCGGGGTCGTAGCCCGAGCGTTGCGCATCGCGGTGATAGGTGGTCCACATCGGCTCGGCTTGGGCGGCGGGGCTAAGCACCCCTGCGAGCAGAAAGGCAAACACGACTGTAACGCAGAGCGTGGCCCTCATTTGATCGCCGCAGGCCCACCCGGAGCCGTGGCGGCCGCCGCATTGAGCAGCCCGGCCCCGTAGAGCGCCTGGTCCTGTGGGTCGCCGAGCTTGCGTGCGGTGTCCTTCAGCCGTGCCGTGAGCTGCGCCACCGTCGGTTTGGGGCCGAGGATATGCGCGGCGATGATCAGCGCCGCCGTGGCGGCCACGTGCGGAGTCGCCATCGAGGTGCCTTCGTAGCCGTTGGGAAAACCGAACACGCGCGGGCTCGAGCCCGTGAAGGTCATCTGGAAGATGTCGCCGCCTGAGGGAAGTTCGGGGTTGCAGTTCGGGTCGCCGGGAAGACTTGCGTCGGGTCCGCCGCCTGGTGCCACGAGCGTGATGCCGCGACCGTCGTTGGAGTAGCTGGCAAGGCAGCCGTGTTCTGTCGTGGCTCCGACCGCGATCACGTGCCCAGCACGCGCGGGATAGGGGATTGTCGTCGAGCCCTCGTTACCTGCCGCGGCTACGACCAGCACGTTGTGGCGGTAGGCATAGCGAAGCGCTTCGATCAGCTCGGGAATGTCAGAGGCACCCACGTCGCTTGAGAACTCGAGGCTGAGGTTGATGATCTGCGCGTGGTGATTAACCGCGAAGCGCACGCCTTCGGCGATCACCGAGGCGTCGCCTTCGCCGGCGCTGTCGAGCACGCGCACGGGCATGATCCGCGCGGCGTATGCCAGCCCGGTCAGGCCGTAATGATTGTTGGTCGCCTCGGCGATCGTGCCGGCCACGAACGTGCCGTGCCCGTTGTGGTCGTTTGCGTATGGGGTGCGGTCGATGAAGTCATAGCCCCGCACGAACGAGTACTTGCTGAAGTCCGGCGAGCGGCGGTATTTGCCACGGTTGGCGTAGGCCACGCCGGTGTCCAGCACAGCCACGATCACTTTCGCCCCGCCTGGCGCCCCGTCCGCGGCGACGTTGGCCCAGGCTTGGGAGGCGTTGATGCCGTAGGTCCCGTCGAAGTTCCACTGCGTCTGCTGCCAGCCTCCGGGTGTGTGTCCGGTTATGCCGGGATCGTTTGGAATCGACACGGAGGTTGTGTGCGCCACGTAGTCAGGCACCGCCCAAACCACGTTCTTCTCGCGACGCAGCTTCACGAGTGTGGCGTCGAGGCCGACTCCGGCCGGCACCGTCAGCAGGTGCGTACTGGACGCTTCTTCGCTGGATTCGCCTGCCCCGCTCGTCGCGGCCCGAGCCGAACGCGTCGCCTGAGCGCTCGGCGCGTACTTGACGACGATCCGGTCCGGCGCATACGCGCCGGTGAGCGACTTGGTCGACGTCGTCGTTGGGCCAGGCGAGATGGCGGCCTGCCCGGTGAGGCTCGGTGGTGGGAGGATCTGCGCCGATGGGCTCGGCGATAGGGGGGCTTGCGTTGCCGCCGCTTCTGCCCTCGGCGATCCTCCGCCGGCAAGGCCGACGAGCGCGACCGCCGCGAGCACGAGCGTGCATGCGCCACAGGCCTTCAGCCGTTGGCCGGACAAACTTGGATATCGGGTTCGAGCGGTCGGCGGCAAGTCGGTTCCTTCGTAATCATGAAGTGTTGGGAGCCCCGGAGGTTGCGCTCCTAACCAAGCCGAACAAGAATCAGAGAATGAGCGACCACTTCTTTGCACGCGACGAATACTTCATGCGCCTGGCTCTGCGCGAGGCTCAGCGCGCCGCCGAGCACGACGATGTGCCTATCGGCGCGGTGGTGGCCCACGCCGGCGAGTTGATCGCGGCGGGGCACAACGAGCGCGAGCTGCGCCAGGACCCGACCGCCCACGCTGAGACGATCGCTCTGCGCGAGGCAGCTCGCGCGCTCGGCAGCTGGCGCGTGCTCGACGCGGTCCTCTACGTGACGTTGGAGCCGTGCGCGATGTGCGCGGGCGCGATCGTTTTGGCGCGCATCCCGAGGGTTGTGTTCGGGGCTAGCGACCCGAAGGCGGGAGCCTGCGGAAGTGTGCTCGACGTGCTCGCCGAGCCCCGCCTCAATCATCGTCCGGACGTCGCCTCTGGGCTGCTTGGAGAAGAGTGCGGCGCACTGCTCAGCGAGTTCTTCGCCTCGCGGCGCTGAGCTCGCTTGCCGCCACGCAAATCCTCTAGCCTTGAGCCGGTCGCTAGGAAGGGTGGCAGAGTGGTTGAATGCGGCGGTCTCGAAAACCGTTTCAGGGGTTAAGCCTCTGACGGGGGTTCGAATCCCCCCCCTTCCGTTTTGTGATGGGTCAGGAGATCGCGTACGTCTCGCGGCGCTAGGATCGTGGCCGTGCCCACTCTCACCGTCTATGAAAAGCCGACCTGTACAACCTGTCGCAAGCTACGTGCACTACTGACTGAGCGTGGCGTTGAGTTCGAGTCGATCGACTACCACCTCACCGGTGTCACGGAAGGTGAGCTGCGCGAGCTGCTCCACAAGCTGGGCACAGGTCCGCGGGAGATCCTGCGCATGCGCGAGCCGCTGGTCGAAGATCTCGACCTGGGCGAGCCCGGGGTCTCCGACGACCGGCTGATCGCTCAAATGGTCGCGCACCCAGCATTAATCCAAAGGCCGATCGTCGTCCGCGGAGATTGCGCTTTGCTTGCGCGACCGATCGAGCGCGCTCTCGAGCTCCTTTAGTTTGGGCGGGCTTCCCAGCGCTGAGCGGTCCGCTTGGCAGCGCGCGGGCGGCGACGAGGGGCCGACTCGATAGCGCGGTTGTTCTATCGCCTCGCTGTCAATCTTAAAGTTGCAGGCTCCCCTGGTCGATCAGTGTGTCGAAGATGTCAGCACAACGCTCAGACTTGGGGGGTTATGAGATGCAAGTCCCTTCACCACCAGATGCCGCATTGGGTCAATGCGGGGACGACCTCGCGCGTCTGGGCGAGGCGCTGAAGGTACGGACAGGCGATGTGCTCAGCCTGACCGTCGCTCGCACCTCGGGTCCAGGCCACGAAGTCGATGCGCTCGTGCAGGAGAGCTTTGAACGCATCAGTCGCAGCTCGACGGTTGCGGTCGCTCGTTGGATCTCGGGGGAGGGGATGGCGACTGCGATCGAGGCCGGCAAAGAAACCTGGGAGATATTTGGCGAGCTGGCTGCCCACCGCGCGGCCTCGCTGAACGAGGTGACTTGGCGCTGCTTTTGGTGGCGCAACGTGATGGCAGAGGTATTGCAGGAGAGCGCCACTGAATTGACCGTTTCCTCCGACGCTCTCGCGCAGGCCTTGAACATTCTGCAGCTGAGCCTCGAGTTCAGTCTCTTGCGGATGTGTGAGTGCTTCGAGTCAGAGCGCCAGCGCACCGACGAAGAGCTGGCACGGCGCGAGGAGGAGCTTGGTTTCCTTGCCACCCACGACGCGCTCACCGGCCTGCCGAATCGCACTCTGATCTTGGACCGTGTCGAACAGATGCTCGCGCGTTCGGCTCGCAACCAGACTCCGGTGGCGGCGCTGTTCGTCGATCTCGACAACTTCAAGGGCATCAACGACACGCTGGGGCACGCCGTTGGCGATGAACTTCTGAAGGCGGTCACCGCACGGCTCGACGGCGTGATCCGCGACGCCGATGCGCTCGGGCGTCTCGGTGGAGACGAGTTCGTCGTGATTTCCGAAGAGCTCTCCATGTCCGTGGGTCCGGAGCTGATCGCCGAACGACTGCTCGACGCACTCAAGCACCCGTTCAACCTCGGTGCCGATAAGGAGACGCGCGTAACGGTTACGGCAAGTATTGGGATCGCCATGGGAGAGCGGATCTCGGCCGAGGATCTCCTGCGCGACGCGGACATCGCGATGTACCGCGCGAAGTGGGATGGGAAGAACCGCTATGTGGTGTTCGAGACCGGCATGCAGGACACGATGCAGAATCGCATGGAACTGGAGATGGACCTGCGCGAAGCGCTCGAGAACGAGGAGTTCTTCCTTGCCTATCAACCGACGATCGACCTGAGGGATATGAGCCCTACGGGCGTGGAGGCACTGATCCGCTGGAAGCATCCGGTACGTGGCGTTGTCCAGCCCGACGACTTCATCCCGTTGCTTGAGGAGACGGGGCTGATCTGCGAGGTCGGCAAGTGGGTTCTGCGCGAGGCCTGTGTCCAGGGTGCGGCATGGCGCGCCGCCGGGCACGCAATCGGCATGGCGGTCAACGTGTCCGGGCGCCAGCTCGACACAGACCACCTCATAGAGGACATCGAAGGGGCGCTGGCCGATAGCGGCATGGAGCCGACGGCGCTGACGATCGAGATCACCGAGACGGCGCTGATGCGCAACGCCGAGGAGACCTCGCGACGGCTCACCGCGATCAAGGAGCTCGGCGTGCGGATCGCAATCGACGACTTCGGCACCGGCTACTCCTCGCTCGCACATCTCCAGCGCTTCCCGGTCGACGCGCTCAAGATCGACCGCTCGTTCATCTCCGGCCTGCAGCACAACTTGGAGGGCGAAACGCTCGTCCGTACGCTTGTGCAGCTTGGCAAGGCACTCTCGATCGAGACGTTCGCCGAGGGCATCGAACAGCAGCGGGAGCTCTCGTTGCTGAAGGACGAGGACTGCGATACTGGCCAAGGCTTCCTCTTTGCCCGTCCACTGGATGCCTCGGCCACGGAGGCATTTCTGCAGGGCTGGGCCGAGCAAACCACTCCAGCTGTGGCGCCTGTGCCAGCGGTGGCGCCGGCCTTGACCCCGGCGCCGCAGCCCAGTTAGCCCAGGCGCCTAAGCGCTTGACGCGTCTGCCCCGGGCGCCACCACATAGACGATATGCACGCGGGCGATCGCCATGAATGCATGTCGCTCGGTAGGTCCGCCGTCGAGTGGCGTAAGCGTCACGTCGGTGAGCGTAAGGAAGTCGCGCTCGGAGGCATTGAGCATGTCCGACACGCGCGAGCGGTAGCCATCGCGAGCCAGCATCAGGGAACCCTCGATGCGGTGGCGGGGGGTCTCGAGGCGAATGCGCTCACGACGCTCCTCGGTGCCGTGGGGATTGTCCTCGAAGTCTGGCTCGCCGCCACCGCCGATGCTCATGCCCCCATTATGGTGGCTCTCACGGCACGATAATCGCGAAGGCGTAGTTGCTTGACGCCACGCCGGCGGGTGTGTAGGTATCGACCTCGAAATCACTCGGCGGGCAGCCACCGGTCCGCTGCGCGTTGACCGCGACCAGGCCGGGGAGTTTGCCTGAGCTGTAGCTGACCTCGGGCGACACGGCGACGGTCTCTTCGGCGGCGTTGATGGGAGCAGCCGGCGCGACGCAATACACGCCTTCTTTGATCTCCGAGACACCGGTGATGTTGCGAGCGCCGATCAAGGTTGCCTGGCTCGGCGAGTTGGGCTGTACGACAGCAAATCCGCGGGCAGTACCTGGTGTCCCTGGG